>Ga0163153_10000039_pt1 | contig 213033 bp, 233 predicted proteins | sample OliLakLV19MP6IB1_FD_148629 | JGI IMG/M metagenome (GOLD analysis project Ga0163153, IMG submission 148629) | Freshwater microbial mat bacterial communities from Lake Vanda, McMurdo Dry Valleys, Antarctica - Oligotrophic Lake LV.19.MP6.IB-1 | ecosystem: Environmental > Aquatic > Freshwater >... | reverse complement strand
TGCGTGTGCGCTCTGCCATCTCCGCGCCCATCAGGATGCGCAGCTTGTCGAGCGGCTGCCACTTTCCGTCGAGAGCGAGGAGCGCGCCGATCTCGAAGTACCCGGTCGCGATGTCGAATGCCTTCGCTATACCGGCCCACTCTTCGAGATAGCGCAGCCCGGTCCAGCCGGACGCGCTGTTGTCGACGATGAAGAGGTCGCGGCCTTTGGATTCAGCGGTCATCAAGTTCCTTCATTGAGGCAAGACCTGGCCGAGGACGCCTAACGTCTAAGCTCACCGGCGGCGCTTACGGACAGCACCGCTAATGGCAACTACGCCGACCGCCGTCCGGTGGAGCGACTAGTTAGACCCCGCTTCACCACCTTGCGCAGTTCGTCGTTGATCTGCGTTTGAAATCCAGGACCGCGGGCGCGAAAGAAGGCGATGACATCGGCATCAAGGCGAATAGTGGTCGATACCTTTCTCGGTGCCTGCTGAGGTCCGCGACCACGCCTCAGTGTCGGTGGCCCGAGCATCTGCTCCGACCATGGGGGATTTGCCGGATCAGCAACCTTAGCCTTGAAACCTTTTGGCTTCTGCAATGTAGTAGCGCGTTTCATACTTTTCCGCCTTGCGAAGAGAAATGACGTGTGGCCCGGCAAGCCGCTCGGTGTACACCAGCACGACAACCTCGCCGCGCCAGCGCCCGAGCGTGACGAAGCGCTGTTCGTCGTAGCGCTCGCGGGTGTCCTCGCGCGTTACCGTGAAGTCGTCCCAGATGGCCTCACAACCGACGAAATCGAGCTCATGGACCTTGAGATTGGCCAGGCGCTTTCTTTCGGTCCATGTGACCGTGCCTGGAGTGTAGTAACAATTAAGTCAGGTAGCAATGGCCGGTCGCGGCGGGGCCTAACTAACTATTAGGCGACTCAACTGTCGTGTTTGAAACACGCCATTTGGGTCGCATAAGCAGATTGAAGGAGGACAACACCTTGATTCAACTACAGCATGTCCGAATTAGGCAGGCAAGATCCCCGTCGAAACACGACAGCAAAGCCTCGTCTGCTCGACCGGGTGCGCGAGCAGCTGCGCTTGCGGCACTACAGCTACCGTACTGAGCAGCAATACGTTCAATGGGTTCGCCGATTTGTGCTGTTCCACGGCAGGCGGCATCCAGCGGCAATGGGGGGCCCGGAGGTCGAGGCTTTCTTGAGTCACCTGGCAACGGTAAGGCGGGTCTCGGCCTCAACCCAGAATCAGGCGCTCGCGGCATTGTTGTTTCTTTATCGCCATGTGCTCAATGTTGAGCTGCCGTGGCTCGATGAAGTCGTTCGCGCCAAGCGGCCGCAAAGATTGCCGGTTGTGCTCTCGCCCGCGGAGGTTGCGGCGGTGCTTGCGCACCTTGATGGGGTGTACGGGCTGATCGCATCGCTGCTGTACGGAAGCGGGCTTCGGGTACTGGAGGCGCTGCGCCTACGGGTCAAGGACGTCGACTTCGAGTACCAGCGTCTGCTGATCCGCGATGCCAAAGGCGGCAAGGATCGTGTCGCGCTCTTGCCGAATGTTGCGATGGATCCTCTGCAACGGCATCTCCAGCGGGTGCGGCAACTGCATAGCGCTGCAATCGACGCCGGCCATGGAGGTGCCGAGTTGCCGATGGCACTCGCGCGGAAGTATCCGCACGCGCACCTGCACGAACTCGGCATGCAACGGCGGGCTCACTCCGGATCGCGATTGACTGTCGCCGGCGAGAAAGCCGGTTGGCACACGGCGATGTACTCGGCGCCGCCTTCAGCAGGTGTGCTGTAGCGGACCCACTCGCCTCGTTTGACGATAACGGCCTGGCTGGCGTGCACGTCGATATGCGTGACGGTGCCGGCGGTGTCGCGCGACTCGACGCGAAGCGTGCCAGTGAGCACGAGCGTGTACTCATCAAACTCTGGCGTCTGGCCGGGCTCGACCCATCCGCCGGGACTCTTCATGCGTGCGATGCTGGGGGCGCCGGCTTCAACTGCTGTGGGCGTATTGACGCGGCCGATGAACTCTTCGATGCGCTTGGGCTTGGTGCCGACGGCGGGAACGATCTGGGGTGCGGGAATCAGAGTCGGCATGGTGGAGCCGTCACGGAGCCGACGCTGGCTTGGTGCATAACCAGGAGCGCAGATAGCGTGCGGCCATCGGTCCGCGCTCGACTTCGAATCCAGCGCTTCGTAGTTCCGCTGTGAAATCTGCGTAGATGAACTCGGTCGAGTACGGCTCGCCGTTGTAGGCGGCGTCGATGTCCAGGAAATACTGCACGCCCGCCGGCAGCGGATCGCCCGCGGGGAAATCGAACACGTTGAAGACGCCGCCCGGGCGCAGCACGCGGTACATCTCGCGGACGATCTGCCGGGTCGCAGCGAACGGCACTTCGTGGAACAGGATCACCGACTGCACCATGTCGAACTCGCCGCCGGCGAATCCAGTGGCCTCGGCTGCACGCTGCTTGAAGTGCACGGCGATGCCGAGTTCGGTCGCGCGCCAGTGCGCGTAACGCAGCATCGGCGCCGCGACATCGATCGCGGTGATCTCGGCTTCAGGCATTCGTTGCTTCAGTGCGGTGGCGCTCTGCCCGATGGAGCAGCCGATATCGAGCACGCGCGCGACTATACTATCTGCGGGTTGTGGCGCGACGCGTGCGAGTTCTTCATGCACGCCATCCTGATCGTTGGTGCCAACGAAGAACACCTTGGTGCCGTAGTGATAGGCCGGGCCAGTCAACGCGTCGCCCTGGTATCCGCCGGGCTGGATATGAAACTCGCGCTTGGTGTAGTCGGGCACGACGAAGTCCGCCGGCAGCTCGAGCGTGCCGGGTCCGCGGTCCGTTGCCGCGGCGAGCTGTTGTTCGATCTGCTGGCGATGCGGTGCGAAACTCTGCTGCAATCGTCCCCACATCATCTGCTGGCTGCTGCGCAGCAGCCGATTGCGTGTGGCGAGCAGCGGCACCGGATCGCCGGCGGCACGCAACGTCTGCCGGTCAAGCCGCGGCTCTGGTGCGGGCGGGGTGCCAAGCGCCTGATGCAAAGCCTGCATGCCGGGCATCGACATGCCGCCGCCCGCGAGGCCGCGGATGCCTTCGACAAAATCCTGGTAGCTCTCGTCTGCGAGCCGCGGCAGGCGCGGCAGGCGGCCGCGGTAACCTCGTTGCAGATTCATTGGTAACGCTCAGCGCGGTGAGCGCGGTGAGCGCCGCTTGGACTTGGCGTCGGGTCGATCGGCGGGTGGCTTCGGATCATTGCCGGCGGTCGCATCGCCGGCTGGCGGCGCACCGGGCGGACGCATCGCGGCCAGCAACGACTCCTGCATCTGTTGCCACAGGCGCGTGTTCTGCTGCGCCAGATCGTTCATCGGCGCGAACGGCGTGCCCTGGATCATCTTGTTGATCTGCGACTGCATTTTCTGCTGCTGCTGCACGAAGCTCGAGACGCTGTGTTCGAGGTAGCGGCCCATAAAGCCCTGCATTGCGTCGCCATAGAAACGGATCAGCGCTTCGAGCGTGGGCGTGGACAGCAGTGGCTGACCGAACTGCTCCTGGTCGGAGATGATCTGCAGCAGGATCTGGCGGGTCAGGTCTTCGCCGCTCTTGTCATCGACGACTTTGATCTGATGTCCTTCGACGATCAGCTTCTTGAGGTCTTCAAGAGTAACGTGGCGACTCGCCACCGCATCATAGAGACGCCGATTGGCGTACTTCTTGATGACGCGTTCTTCATTCATGCGGTCATTCTAGACCGAAAAGAGAAAGGGGCGGGCGCTGCAGAGGGGGATGCGCACCGCCCCTTGAGGGGACTCGTAAATGGATCCGTCGGCGAATCAGGCGCTCTTGCGCACTGCTGCCGTCAGTTCTTCGTTCGCAGCCTGCGCCCACTTGCCCGCTTCGGCCTGGGTGCTCTGCGCGAGCTTCAGGAACTCGTTGCTGCGGGCCGTCTGCTTGGCGACGTAATCGGAGGTCAGCTCGGTCTGCCTGGAGGCGAACTGCATCGGGTCCTTGGCGGACGCGACAGCATGCGTCTGGGCAATCGCGAACTCGACGGCTTCGCCGGCGGCTTCGTAGCCCTGGCGCAGCGCGCTCTCGAAGGTTTTCGCGGCAAGCAGGTTCAGCTCGATCAGCGGCGCGAAGGCGCGCTTCTGGAATTCGGTAAAGGCGTTGAAATCAATGGTGTGGGTCATGTCGCGAGTTCCTACAGTGGCGGGCGCGGTCACTATAACCCAAGTCTGTATGCAGTGCAAAAGATTTTCTCAGGTACACTGACGTCCGCCGATAAATATATAAAACACTTATAAATCAAATGACTATAATGCTTCCCCTCGTGGACGCGTGACCCTTCTCTACGCGGCACTTTTGCGTCGCAATAGGACTTTACCCCATGACAGATGCCAAGCCCGACCCGGTCTACTGGACCGACGTCTACCTGAAGAACCAGGAAGAATTCATGCGGCGCTGGACGCAGATGGCTGGCCAGGCGGCACCCGGCGCCATGCCGTTCGGCAACATGGGAGCCAGCGGCTTTCCGCCGCTGCCGGACTGGTCGTCGATGTTCACGTCGCAGTTCCAGGGACCTGCGGCGGATGTCGCGCGCAAGTACTTCGGCCTTTATGAACAGTACATGGGTGCGACGCGCGCCCTGACGGATCTGCTGACCCGGGCGATGTCGCAACCCGAGCCGGCTGCGCGCGCGACGGAATTCATGCGCGGCGTGCCGCAGTTGCAGCAGCAGTTCACGAACCTATGGTCGCAGGCCATCAGCGTGAACACGGGCATGAACCTGGGCAGCGGCGATGGCGGAACCGATGCGTTGCAGTCCATGCTGCGCGGCTTCGGCGCTGCGGAGGCTCCGGCGCTGGGCCTCACGCGTGAGCGACAGGAGTCGCTGCAGAGGACGCAGAAGCTGCTCGGTGAACTCGGCCAGCAGCAGGCCACGCTGATGACCCAGTGGGGCGAGGTGATCGGCGAGGCGCTGCAGCACCTTGGGCAGCGGGTCGCGGAACGTCTGCAATCGGGCGGCAGCTTCGAGTCCGTCAAAGTGCTGTACGACACCTGGATCGAATGCGCGGAAGCCGCCTACGCGAAAGCCGCGCACAGCCCCGCCTATGCCAAGGCGCAGGCGGATCTGGCCACGACGCTTGCCAAGCTGCGCATCGAGCAGCGCCAGTCCATCGAGGTCGTCTCGAAGCAGTTTGATCTGCCCACCCGTGATGAGCTGAACACCGTGCACCGACGCATCAAGGACCTCAAGGCCGAGGTTCGCAAGTTGCGGGCTGAACTCGACCAACAGAAGCCGCGCCCGAAGCGCGCCAAGTCCAAGCGGAGCGTCTGACGATGACCGACATCAATCTCGATCCCCAATCCGCGATGCGCGAGCTGGTCGACTTCAGCCAGAGATTCTCGCAGGGGCTGCCCGCGCTGCAGGCGGCCGCCGGCGTCGAAATCGGCGCCTCCGAAAAAGAAGCGGTGTTCCGCGATGACAAAATCACGCTGTACCGCTACAAGCCGATCGCCAAGCCTGCCGGCGTGTCGCCGCTGCTGATCTCCTACGCGCTGGTGAACCGCCCGTACATGATGGACCTGCAGGCCGACCGCTCGCTGATCCGCCGGCTGCTCGAGCAGGGCCTCGACATCTATCTGATCGACTGGGGCTACCCGGACGGTGCGGATCGCTTCCTCGATCTCGACGACTACATCAACGGCTTCCTGCACAACTGTCTGCAGCACGTGCTCGACGAGCACGATCTCGAAGCCACGAATGTGCTCGGCGTCTGCCAGGGTGGCACGTTCAGCCTCTGCTACGCGGCGCAGCATCCCGAGCGCATCAAGAACCTGGTGACGATGGTCACGCCGGTCGACTTCAAGACGCCGGAGAACCTGCTGTCGAAGTGGGCGCAGGACATGGACGTTGAAACAATGGTCAAGTCCTCCGGCAACATGTCGGGCGAGATGCTGAACATGGCCTATGTGTCGCTGATGCCCTTCCGGCTGATGCAGCAGAAATACATCAGCCTGGTCGACATCCTCAAGGATCCGCGCCAGGTCGAGAACTTCATGCGCATGGAGAAGTGGATCTTTGACAGCCCCGACCAGGCAGGCGCCGCCTTCTGCCAGTTCACGCAGTGGTTCTTCCAGCAGAACCGGCTGATCAAGGGCACGGTCGAACTGGGTGGCGAGAAGGTGGACCTGAAGCAGATCAAGATGCCGGTGCTGAACATCTATGGCCGCCAGGATCACCTCGTGCCACCGTCGGCGTCGATTCCGCTCGGCAACTACGTCGGCACCAAGGACTACACGGCCTTCGAGATGGACGTCGGCCACATCGGCATGTACGTTAGCGGTAAGTCGCAGAAGCAACTGCCGGAGACGATCGCGAAATGGCTGAAGGAACGGGAATAGCTGCCACCGGCGCTGCCCTCGCCGCGTATGAGTCCCTGCTCGCCAAGGTCGGGCAGGAAGTCCACCTCAGCGACTGGCTGCCGATCACGCAGCAGCGCATCGACGCCTTTGCCGCCGCCACCGATGACCCGCAGTGGATCCACACCGATCCGGTGCGTGCGCAAGCGGAGTCACCTTACGGCACGACGATCGCGCACGGCTACCTGACGCTGTCGCTGCAGATCCCGCTGCGCGGTCTGGTCACCGCGTCGGGGCCGTTCCTGCCGGGCGCAAAAAATGTCGTCAACTACGGACTCAACAAGCTGCGCTTCCCGAATGCGGTGCGCGTCGGCGCGAAGATCCGGGGTCGCTTCACGCTGGTTTCCGTTGAGGTGATTGCGCCAAACGCGCTGCAGATCACCGAGAGCTACGCCGTGGAGATCGAAGGTGAGAAGAAGCCGGGCTGCGTGGCCGAGAGCGTGATCCGGGTCGCGTTCTAGGCGCACATGAACGAAGCGGGCTCGACTGCCCGAACCATTTCCATCATCGGCACCGGACTCGTCGGTTCCAGCTGGGCGGTTGTGTTTGCGCGCGCCGGGCTCAGCGTGCAGGCTTTCGACGCGGCGCCCGGGCAACGCGCGCGAGCCGCTCAGCTGATTGATGCGTCGCTGGCAGCTCTCGGGCAAGCAGGGTTGCTCGCCGAATCGGTTGCAGCCGTGCGTGAACGCATCACGATCTGCGACTCACTCGAGGCTGCGCTCACGGGCGCCGGCTACGTACAGGAATCGATCGCCGAGTCGCTGGACGCAAAACGCGTACTGTTCGCAACGCTTGATGTGCAGACGCCTGTCGATGTGATTCTGGCGAGCTCCACGTCGTCGTTCCCGATCTCGGCCATTGCTACAGGCTTACCGGGTAATTTGCGCTGCGTGGTTGCGCACCCGGTCAATCCGCCGCATCTGATCCCGTTCACCGAAGTATCCGGCGCGCCCTTCACGTCACCGGCGGTGATCGAGCGCACGCTGGCGTTGCTGCGCCAGGTCGGTCAGTCACCGATCCATGTGCGGCGCGAGGTCGAAGGTTTCGTGCTGAACCGGCTGCAGTGGTCGCTGCTCGCCGAGGCCTGCCGGCTGGTCGACGATGGCGTCGCGAGCATGGATGACATCGACGCCGCACTTCGCGATGGGCTTGGGCGGCGCTGGGCGTTCATGGGACCGTTCGAGGTCGGCGATCTGAATGCACCGAATGGACTCGCCGATTATCTGACGCGCTTCGGTCCGACCATCCAGGCGATCGCCACGTCACGCGGTGCGCAACCGGTGCCGCTGACCGAAAACTTTCTGGCGGCTGCGCAGCACAGCTGTCGGCAGCGCTGGCCCGAGCAACAACGCGATACGCGTCTCGCAGCCCGCGACGCGAAGCTGCTCGCGATCGCAAAACTGTTGCGCGCAGACTGAGTGACCGGCGCCAACTCGCCTGAATTTCTCTCAGCAGCCGCTCTCGAGCTCCCAGGTCACGAGCGGCGCGCCACGCCGGATCCAGAACCCGGCACCGACTGGCCTGAATGTCTTCAGCAGTCTTTTCCGGTACCAATCTGCTTCGCGCAGCTGGACGTCCGGATCGGTGCGGCGCTGGTCGCAGTTCTCGCGCCAGTCGCGCGCTGTCAACGCGGTGAAGTACAGCACGCCCTGGCACAGCCGGCCCAGGTTCGCGAGTCCGCGCGCCGCGTCGCGGTCCCCGAGGTACTGAAACACGTCATAGCAGATCACGAGATCGAAGCTGCGCCGCGGCTGGTAGTCGCTGACCGACCCCTGCACCCAGCCGTAGCGCTCGCAGAGGTAGTCACTGATCTCGAGGCCCGTGTATACCGCCTTCGGCAACGCACGCCGCAGCGGTGCGCGCAGCAGGCCGATGCCACAGCCCGCGTCGAGGATCGTACGGACGGGACAGCCGATATGCGCCACGTAGGCGGCAATGAACCGTCCCCGCGCCCGCATCTCGGCGCGTGACGTGACGGCGGTGGCGCCCTCGAAGTAGAACTGACGGTAGAAGTCGCGGTTGAAGCGCCCGCTCACACGATGCCGGCGAGCTTCTTTGCGATCGCGGCTACTTCGGCAGGATCCGCCTTCGAGACTTCCGGATACTCGGTGAAGCGCTCGGGGATCTTGATCGTCGCGTCGATGCCCATCTGCTCCGAGCGGAACGCGCCGAACTGCGGCGACTTCTCCGCTGACGGATCGAGAATGAAGGCCTGTGCGGACTTGTTCATGATCGAGTCGGTGATCGGCTGCCAACGCGTGGCGATGGCCCACTCGACTTGCTTCAGATCATAAGGATCGACATCCGGCCCCACGACCACGACGAGCTTGGCAGTGCGGCCCCAGCGCCCGGCCGAACCCCACACGGCGTGAAGCACATACTTTCCGAACTCGACATGCGGCTTCGAGGCGCCGTCGACCGACAGCTGCACGATATAGGTCATGTTGGGCGTGACGGCAATGTCGTGCACTTCGGGAATCTTCTTGCGCAGATCCGACAGCACCTCGGCTTCGACCGGCAGCAGTGCGATGTAGTTGTGATCGAACGGTGGCACCATCTCCATGGTCGCGTGCCAGATCGGATTCTTGCGATGCGTGATGCACTTGACGCGCACGATCGGGAATACCTGCACGCGGTCGTAGTAGCCGACCGGGTTCGAGTGCCAGCCGATCGCTTCGGTCTCCTCGTGAATCACTTCTCCCTCGATGACCCACTCGGCGGTTGCTGGAACTTCGAGATCGACGGTTTCGCATCTGACCATCTCGAGCGCCTCACCGCGCAGCCCGCCGGCCAGCGCGGCCTCGTCGGCGCCATAGGCGCAGCCCGTTGCAGAGGCCAGGTGAATCGACGGCTCGCAGACACCGGCGATCGCGACCTCCAGGTGTTTGCCCATCTTCGACGCCTTGTGCGTGTGACGTCCGACGTCGGACGCGGGCGGCATCCACCAGTAGAAGGCTGCGAGATCGGTCTTGGCACGCGACGGCGCGTAGCTGCCGCCGAGCGGATGTGTCGCATCGAGAAACTGGGTGAAGCGGTACCAGCCGACATTGCGGCCGCCATTTTCCGGATCCTTGGAGAAGGTCATCGCATTGGTGATGTAGGCCGGACCTTCCTTGCCGAACCAGACATGCGGCAACTGCTTGTCGAGCGAGACATCCTGGCCCTTGATGATGACGTCCTTGCAGGGCGCCTTCGACTTGTCGATGATCCTGGGCGGTATCCAGCGCGACGGGTCACCGAGCACATCCGCATGATGCAACTTGGCCTCACGCCAGTTGCGAAAACCGATGGTCATCGCGGTGCGTTCGCGGGTACCGAACGGGTTGAACAGGATCGGTACGCCCTGGGTGTTGATCGCGTCGACATTGTTGAGCATCAATGCCGGGCCATCCTGGGCGCAGACATAGTTCATGAGGGCCTGCAGCTCATTGGTGCCGCGCCGGCCATCGAGCGGCACGTCCACATGCTTGAGCTGCCCTTCTTTCTCCAGCATTGCGAGAAACTCGCGCATGTCCTTGAAAGCCATCTGTCGCCCCCCCTCTCGTTCAGTGCAGCGAGCCTACCTGCGGCGAGCCGCTGCCGCCAGCCGCGCGCCGCAGTGCCACCAGCCGTGACCGAGCTTAGGTCAGCGGGGCCCGGCAGAGCGCCACTGCGCGGTGATTCGGGTGAAGATGACGACTTCGGGCCGCGCCGCCGCGGCCTCCGCTGGAGAGACGAGCATGGCAAGTTCGACGCGCAAGGTCGCGATCATCACGGGTTCTGCAACCGGTGTCGGCGCCGCTGCGGCCATCATGCTTGCCGGGCGCGACTGCAACGTCGTGATCAACTACACCAAGAGCAAGGCGGAAGCCGAGGACACCGCTCGTGCCTGTGAAGCTGCAGGCGCCGAAACGATTGTCTTCCAGGGCGATGTCGGCGAAGACAGTGCCTGCCGTGGCATGGCTGAGGCCGCCGTCAAGAAGTGGGGTCGGATCGACTATCTGATCAACAACGCGGCCAAGACCAAGTTCAATCCCTACGAGAATCTCGACGGTCTGTCGGCCGAGGATTTCCTTGCGATCTACCGCGTCAATGTCGCCGGCGCCTACCAGATGGTGCGGGCCGTCGCGCCGCACATGAAGAAACAGGGCCGCGGCTCGATCGTCAACAACTCCTCGATTGGCGGCATCACCGGCATCGCTTCATCGATGGCCTATGCAGCGAGCAAGGCGGCACTCAACATGATGACGCAGTCGCTGGCTCTGGTGCTCGGCCCGGAGATCCGGATCAACGCCATCGCGCCGGGCGCGATTCAGACGCGCTGGCTGCAAGCCGGCATGACACCGCAGCAGTACCAGGACTTCCTGGTGCAGGCTGCTGCGATGGTGCCGCTGCAGACCGTGCCGACCGCAGAGCAGGTCGCCGAAGCGCTGGTCTGGTTTCTGGAAGGCGCGAGTGTGATCACCGGCGAGGTGCTGATGGTCGACGCCGGGCTGCACTGCGGGCGGCTGCCGCCGACTTCGTCGAACAAAGCGACCTGGGACAAGAAGTAGTCGGAGCCAAGGCCATGCACAGCCGTCGCCGCGCACTGATCTCGCTCGCCTCACTGCCGCTGGCAGCGGCCGCATGGCGCAGCCGTGCCGCCGAACCGAAAGCCCGTCGCACCGTGTCTTTTGCGCCCGGCGACGTGGCGGTCGGCTGCACGCTGCTCAACAACCCCAAGGATGACCATGCCGGCCGCGGCCGCATCCTGCACTACGATTCCAACCTGAAGCTGCGCAGCACCCTCTGGCTCAACGACACGACCCATATCGTGCAAGGCACGGCCTTCGGTCACGACCGGACGCTGTGGGCGTTCGATTCCTTCGCGTACAAGATCGTCCGCATCGGCGCTGACGGTCACAGGCGTGACAACTTCACGCAGGCGCCGCCGCGCTCGTTCGCGCATATTTCCTTTGCGTCCGACGGTCGCTTCTTCATGGGCGAGAACTACGTCGGCGAGAAGTCACGGGTGCCCCTGCGTACGACGCTGCCGTTCATGCCGGGCACGCGGCGGCTCGGTGACGGTCATCTGTTCGAGTTTTCTGCGAACGGCAAACTGCTGCGAGAACATGCCACGCCGGTTCACGGCGGCATGGGGGGCTTCCAGGGTCTGACCGCTGCGGCGTTGACGCCGGACGCCAAGTCCGTCGTCTATACCTCGGAGTCGGGACCGAAGATCTTTCACTTTGACCTTTTAACCTCGCGACCGCTGGCGAACATCGCAGACTTTGCCGACAACACCGGCAAGTTTTTCTTCGATGTCGCATTCGATTCCCAGGGCCGCCTGCTCGTCGTACGCGGCACAGGGGTGGATGCGCTCGACATGCAGGGCAAGGTGCTGCAGCGCTACCCACTGCAGGGTTTCGGCTGGGCGTCGATGTCGCGGCCCGTGACCGCGAACCACGTCTATGTCACGAATTTCTTCAGCGGCGATATTGCCAAGCTGGATCTCGCCAGCGGTGCGGTACTCGCGACGGCCAACACCGGCATCAAGAAGTCGTTGTCCGGTGCTGCCGAGATGCCGCCAGCCTAGTTCAATTCGCGCGACGGCCCGATCGAATCAACAGCAGCGCCGTAGCGCCGGTCAACAAACCGAGTCCCAGTGCAACGCTCGGCCCGAGCGCGTTGTCAGTGAAGGTGTCGATGCGTGCGCTGCCCGGATCGCCCTTCAGGTGACGCAAGGGCACTTTGTCGCCGATCCGATAGCGCGGCGTCATCGAAGTCAGCTGGCCAAATATCGTGGTTCTCTCGTCGGGACCACTCGTGAAGGTGACCCGCGGCGCGTACGCAACCCGACCATCACTTTGCGGCGTCTCGCGAAAACCCGCGATCACGCCTGTCGTCGTGACTGCCTGACTCGTGAACAACAGGGCGCGGCTCGCCAGCCAGCCACCGAGCCCCAGCGAGATCACCGTCATTCCGAGCAGCATCCAGCCGGCGAAACTCACAATGCGAGGTGCAACTTGCATGCGGCGAACGTTAATGCAGCGCCGGCGGGTTTGCGAGTCAGCCGAACGCCGCTTAGTATTCAGCTCATGAGTACTTCCAACAGCGACGCTGCCGCCGTCTTCACGCGGCTTTCGAAGCCGCTACCGGGCTTCAACCTGACCAGCACCGATCTGGATCCGAGCAAGCCGATCGGCATCGCCCAGGTGGGTGACACGTTCGGGTGCTCAGGTCAGAATCTCTCGCCGCAGCTGAGCTGGGTCGGTGCCCCAAAGGGTACGCAGAGTTTCGCAGTCGTTTGCTACGATCCGGACGCGCCGACCGGCAGCGGCTGGTGGCATTGGCTGCTCTTCAACCTGCCAGCCTCGACGAACGCGTTGCCCACCGGCACCGGGTCAGCCGATGGCGCGCGCTTGCCGGCCGGTGCCGCCCAGGCGATCACCGACTACGGCGTGCCGGGCTACGGCGGGCCCTGCCCGCCGCCGGGCCACGGGCCGCATCGGTACTACTTTCGGGTGCACGCGCTCGGCGTGCCGAAGCTTGAACTGCCGGCGGGCGCCTCGGCGGCTCTGGTTGGCTTCAACATCAACGGCAATACGCTGGCCACTGCCGAACTGCTGGCAACCTACTCGCGCTGAGTTTCAGCTCGCGCGCAGCGGCTGGCCGCCGTATGGATCAGTAGCAGCGAAAGCCGTCCCACGGCGCGCAGTACGCCGCAAGCTCGGGCGGCAGCTGCGGTCGATGCGGCGCGGCGAAGTCCACGGCGACCCGCTCTTCGGGGATCACGTTGACCAGCGGGCCGCCGCAGGAGCGGATCAGCATCATGAAGCCGGTCAGTGAGCCATAGGGGCCGTGCAGGCGCTCCGGCTCCCACCACGCGTAGGCGCCGGGGCGCATCAGGCCAACATCGTTGATCGAATACTCGCCGGCAATCACGAACATTTCCTGCACATGTTCGTGCGTCCAGCACCGGTCCATGAAGCGGAACGGCAGTGCCGAGTACAGGATCGTGATCTCGCCACTTTCCGGGTCCTGGCGCAGCGTCTGCACGCCGGTGCCGGGCAGATACCGCGTGTGCGTGTTCTTCTGCCAGCTATCGAGTCCGTTGACGCGGGCGTTGATGTACGGCACCAGACGCTCGGTATCGACGGCATTCGCTGCAGCGGCCGCTGCTCCCTGCCGTCGTGGCTCACGATCCCACATCAGCAGCACGATCGCGCCCTGCTCCGAACACACGGCGCCCGCGGAGTAGCCCTGCGGAAAACACGCGTAGCTGTGATCCTCGAAGCGCTGCGCACCGATGGTCAGGCCACCCGCCAGCACGAATAGTTCCTGCTGTGCGCCGAGCGGCGATGAATCGCTGTTCTGCCACCGCGCCGGCAGGCGTGCCATGACGGTTGCTGCACCTGATTGCGGATCGTGACTCAGGCGGCGCATCTGCACACCGGGCAGCACTTGCGGGTACAGTGAGTCGACCCAGGGCAGTTGCTGACTCTGGACAAACATCGTGTGGGGACGGGACATGACGCAACCTCTGCAGATCGAACCGATCAAGCGCACGACGATCTTTGTCCGCGACATGGATCGCTCGCTGGAATACTACCGCGGCCTGCTGGGCCTCGGTGTTTTCTACGACGGACATGTCGGCAATCCGGGCGCCTCGCAGCTGCTCGGTGCGCGCTGCGAAGGCATTCACATGGTCGTGCTCGAGGCAGACTCGACGCCGACCGGCAAGCTCGGCCTGATGAAAGCCATCGCGCCGGAGATACCGTTCGCCGAGTTGCCGCGGCAGACGGCGATGCGCCTCGGCGAGACGGTGCTGGTGATGCCGACCACCAACCTCGAGTCGCTGCATGCGCGCATGCAGCAGCGCGGTGACGTGATCGTCACGCCGCCGGTTCAGCTCGACGTGCCGGGCCGCGGGCCGGTGCTGGAAATGTTCGCGCGCGATCCCGACGGCGTACTGATCAACCTGACGCAGCGGTTATTCTGACGGGCAGCGGCGGATCCGGTGCGACCCTGCAACCGGTGTTGCCGCGATTGCCGCCCGTGAACAGGCTCTGCAATGCAACGGGCATCTGCTCCAGGCCATCGAGCAGCTGTTCGCAGTTGCGCAGCAGGCCATCGCGGAACCACCGCTTGAGAACACGCTCCGCTTCCGGATACTGCTGCCAATAGTCGAATACGACGAAGCCCTGCATCCGCGCGCGCTTGTAGAGCAGCTGCCGATAGCTGGCCGGGCCTGGTGGAATCACCTTGCCGTAATCCGCAGAGATCCAGCCACAGATCGCCACGCGCGCGCCCATCGCCAGGTGGTTCAATGCGGCTTCGAGCACGTTGCCGCCCACGTTGTCGAACACGACGTCGAACCCCTGCGGTGCCAACTGCGCCAGCCGCTCTTGCAATGGCTCGCTGCGATAGTTGACGGCTGCGCTGTAGCCGAGCTCATCGACAAGCCAGCGAGGCCGACAACCTGGGTCGCGCCGCGAATTCGCGCAATCTGACCGACGATCGACCCCACACCACCCGCCGCAGCAGAGACGAGTACTCGCTCGCCCGCCCGCATGCCTGCAACGTCGAGCAGTCCGAAGTAAGCCGTCATGGCAGCGTTGCCGACTACCCCCAGTTCGGTCGACAGCGGCAGCAGCGGATCCTCGACGCGCTTGGCGCTGAACACGAACTCACTGTCGCGCGGCCGCTGGATCGAATAATCCTGCCAGCCGAGCGATCCGACAAAGATATCGCCGGGCTTGAAATCCGGATGATTCGACTGCTCCACTACACCGACACCACGACCGCGCATCACGGCCCCGATATCGAGCCCCGGCAGGAAACCACTCTTGCGCCCGGCGGCGACGTAGCCGCGCTGGGCCGGGCCTGCCGACAGGCACAGCGTTCGTACCAGCAGCTCGCCGTCGCCCGGCGGCGGTACGGGCGACTGCTCCCAACTGAAATGCTCCGGTCCGACGAGCTCGCCGGGCTCAACGTAGCGCGCGCGCCGGCGACATCGGGATACGGCGCAGTTCCTTGAAGATCTGCTCGATGAAGCGATTGCGTTCGGCCTTGAGCCGTGCGGCCTGCTCGGCATTCGGTCGGAACTGTTCGAGTGCGCCGGCTGCAAGGAGACCGTGCTGACTGAGCAGTTCTTCCAGTGCGAGGCGTCGCTCGCGCTCGACCCAGACCTCCGCCGTCAGTTCCACGAGCATGCGCACCGTGGCGTCGAGCACGGGATCCTGCAGATAAACAGGGTGTTCGTCAGCGAGCGGCGCCCCGCCTTCGGGACTCTGCGACTCCGGTGCCGGTGTGCTGCGCATTGCTGCCGGCTCATCGCCGGATGGCGAACCAGTGTTGCATGTAGCCGGTGCCACCGGCGCGCTGGCCCACCGGCGCCGCCGCGACGTCGAAACCGTACTCGTCGAGAATGTCGCCAAAGCGACAGTCGCAGAAGTCCTGCGAATACGGCTCGCCATTGTGGCGCGCGTCAAAATAGCGGTGATAGCGCTGGAATGGCGAGTGTACTTCGCTGCCGATGAAATCGAACACCGTGAACACGCCACCCGGCCGCGTGACCCGTGCGGTTTCGCGGACGGTCTCGCGGATGATCCGCAACGGCAGCTCGTGGAACACGATGAACGCGAAACTCATATCGAAGTGCGCGGCGGGAAACTGCGTCGACTCGATCAGTCGCTGTGCGAAATTGACGTCCGTATCGAGCATCACGGCGCGACGATGCGCGGCCCGGAGCATCGGCGCCGAATAGTCGATGCCCCAGATCTCGGCCTCGGGGAAGCGCCGTTTGAAAGCCGTCGTGCTCTGACCGATCGAGCAGGCCAGGTCCAGCACGCGCGAGACGCGGCCGTCGGCGGGTGCGGGCGCCTTCGCCACGAGCCGGGCGTGCAGCTCGTCGTGGTCGTTGTCGCCGCGGAAGAAAACCTTGGTGCCGTAGTGATACAGGAAACCCGACAGCTCGTCCTTGAAGTACCCGCCCGGTTGCAGATGGAAATTCACGTTCAGGTAAGGCGGATAGTTGAATGCGGGATCGAGCAGCAAGCGGCCCGGGCCGCGGCCGTCATATCGCGCGAGCTCCGCCGAAAGCGCAGCGCGCTGCGCCTCGAAACTGCCGGTGAGCCGCTGCCATTTCATTTCCTGCTGGGTGCGCGCCAAGCGGTTGCGCAGCTGGCCAATCGGCAAGGCCTCCACATGCGCGCGGATCTGCTCGATGTCGACCAGGGGCGCGCCGCGCCGCTGGCCCTCCGCAAGCAGCTCCTGCTCCAGACGGCTCTCGAATTGTGAGCCCTCGCCGAGCAGGTAGGCGCGAAAGCCTTCGACGAAGTCGAGATAGGCCGCATCCGCACGGGCGGCAGGCTGCGGCATCGGGTCTTGAACTGCACTCATGATGTCACCTCGATCACAGGTATATCGCGGTTGCGGGGTCCTTGCACGCACAGTAGTCTCGCCCGTCCATCCACAGAGGTTTGCCGATGGGTTTGCTGGATCAGGTCACGCAATCGGTGTCGCCGGCCATGCTGGCACGACTGCAGCAAGCGGCTGAGCCCGGCGCCTTCCTCTATGGCGCGCTGCCGGGTGCCATCCTCGCGCTGATCGATCAATACGGCGTGGATGATGCTAGCGCTGCGGCCCTCTTGGAGCGGCTTCGGGCCGGGGACGGCCCCGCTGCGCTCGATCCCGGCGGAGAATTGAATCCGTGGCGCGATGCGGGCGCAGAGCTCGACGCCACGCTGCTGCAGGATCGGCTGTTGGCCGCGAGTCCGGCGTTCGGCGTCTCGATCGGTCTGCCAACACACTCGGCGCAGTGGCTGCTGCAGATTGCGCTCGCGGTGGCCCTCGCCGCACTACAGCGCCAGACCATGGCCGCTGCGCTCGATGCGAGCGGTTTGCGGGTGCTGCTCGACGCGGATCGCCTGCGGGTCGAAACCGAAACCCCCGAGGGCCTGCGACTGTCACTGCGGTCGGCGCGCACCGCACCCGCAATGGAATCCGCCGCGGCGCCGGCACGCACCGGCGCCGTCTGGCCCTGGATTGTCGTCCCCATGATCACGCTGATCCTGGCCTACACACTGCACAATTTGCAGCAGCGCAGTCCGGGCTCGCCGGTGCTGCCAGCAAAGGCCGCTGAGGTCAGACCGGCTGGGTGACCGGATTGTAGTCGAACAGACCGATCCCTTCGTCTGCCGCCTTGTTGCCGGATCGCTCGCGATACGTAGTCGCGTCGGGCGCATGGAATTGCTTGCCAGCCTTGCGCGACTCATGCACGACGAACGCTGCGCGTTCCATGCGAGCTGCCTCGTAGCGGGAGAACGCTTCTACAGCGGTGTTTGACGCCGCAAACGCACGCGCCAGCACCACACCATCCTCGATCGCAAGCACGGCGCCGTGGCCGAGGAATGGCAACACCGGATGCGCGGCATCCCCCAGCAACCCGACGCGCCCCCGCGTCCAGCTCTCGAGTGGTTCGTGGTCGAAAAGACCCCATTTGAACAGCAGCTCTGGAGGCACCAGCTCCATGAATCGCAGCACCCAGGGCGTCCAGCCAGTGAACTCCTGCAGCAGTTCGTCGACGGTCGATCGAATCGACCAACCCTCGGCGGACCAGGCTTCACGTTCGGCAAAGGCGACGAAGTTCAGCAGCTGCCCGTTGCGGACCGGGTAGCGATTGACGAGATGACCGTTGCCGAGAAAGATCCCCGAGGGCGGCTGCAGGATCTCCTGCGGCACACGCTCCATCGGTACCAGGCCACGCCAGGCGATATAGCCCGTGTACTGCGGCTCGATGGAACCGAACAGTTCATGCCGCACTGAAGAACGCGAGCCGTCCGCACCGATCAGCACGTCCGCCTTGACGGAGGTGCCGTCTGCGAATTCGACCGCAACGCCGCGTTCGTCCTGGGTCAGCGCCCGGCAACGCTGGTTCAGGTGAATGCAATCCGGATCATTGGCGAGCACGGCGTCTTTCAGACCATCGTGCAGGTCTGCCCGGTGGATCAGGTAGTAGCGTTCGCCGTAGCGTTCGATCAGCGACTGGCCGCGGTTGATCCAGACCAGCGGGCTGGCATCCTTGAAGTGCCGCACGCACTGGTCTTCGGGCTGGTACGCCTTTGCCGCCAGGACCGGCGCGAGACCCAGATGGTTCAGCGCATGGGCCGCTGTCGGACTCAAGGACAGACCAGCCCCCACCTCCGACAGCTGCGGTGCCTGCTCGTAGATCGATACGCGGAACCCCGCGCGCTGCAGCGCGAGGCCTGCGGCCAGGCCGCCGATACCGGCGCCGACAATGGCGAAGTGCTGGTCTTTCATCTGTCCTCGTATTCACGCCGATCTGCCACAGCACGCAAAGACGCATAGACCTCGCGGTCCGGTGGGCGGTCAGCGCTGCCCGCTGCGCGGCGATCACCTGCGACAGTTCGCGATCGCTACAATCTGCCGCTATGTCAGCCACCGCTCCCAAAGTCGGATTCGTCAGCCTCGGCTGCCCCAAGGCGCTCGTCGATTCGGAGCGCATCATCACCAAGCTGCGCGCTGAGGGGTATCAGGTCGCGGCAGACTACGATGCCGCCGATCTCGTCATCGTGAATACCTGCGGCTTCATTGACTCGGCGGTCGACGAATCCCTCGATGCGATTGGCGAGGCTCTGGAGAAGAACGGCCGGGTGGTGGTCACCGGCTGCCTCGGCGCCAGACCCGAGCGCATCCTCGAGCGTCATCCGCGGGTGCTGAGCGTGACCGGGCCGCAGGCCTATGAGGACGTCGTGCGGGCCGTGCATGCGCACCTGCCGCCGCAGCACGACCCGTTCGTCGATCTGGTGCCTCCTCAGGGCATCCGGCTGACGCCGCGGCACTTCGCGTATCTGAAGATCTCCGAGGGCTGCAACCACAAGTGCAGCTTCTGCATCATCCCGTCGATGCGTGGACTGCTCGCCAGCCGCCCCATTGACGAAGTGCTGCTCGAAGCTGAACGCCTCGCCCGCGCCGGCGTGCGCGAGCTGCTCGTGATCTCGCAGGACACCAGCGCCTACGGCTCTGATCTGCGCTATCGCACAGGAAGCTGGCGCGGCGAGCGCTACGAAACCCGCTTTCTCGATCTTGCCCGCGGCCTCGGCGAACTTGGCATCTGGGTGCGCATGCACTATGTGTACCCTTATCCGCACGTCGATGCGGTCATTCCGCTGATGGCTGAAGGGCGCATCCTGCCGTATCTCGATGTGCCGTTTCAGCATGGCAGTCCGACGGTGTTGAAGCGGATGCGTCGGCCCGCCCATGCCGAGAACACGCTCGCCCGGATCGAAAATTGGCGCTCGACCTGCCCGGAGCTCGTGATCCGCAGTACGTTCATTGTCGGTTTCCCGGGCGAGAGCGAAGCGGAGTTCGTAGAACTGCTCGACTGGCTCGATGCGGCGCAGCTCGACCGGGTAGGTGCCTTCATGTATTCGCCGGTCGAGGGCGCAACCGCCAATGCAATCGCTGAGCACGTTCCTGCAGAAGTCCAGCAGGAGCGCTACGAACGCTTCATGGAACGCGCCGCGGCCATCAGTGCAGCGCGGCTCGCCGCGCGCGTCGGATCAGAAGAGCAGGTACTGGTCGATGCCATCGACGGCGATACGGCGATTGCGCGCAGCTACGGTGATGCGCCGGAAATCGACGGCGTCGTGCGCATCGACGGTGGCACACAATTGCGGGTCGGCGAATTTGCCGACGTGTTGATCACCGGCGCCGACGAGTACGATCTGCAGGCACGGCTCTGCTGAGCGCGCAACGAAAACGCCCCGCACAGGGCGGGGCGCTCTCGTATCGAATCGACGACCGATCAGCCCGTGGTCATGCCCAGCGTGGCCATGACTTCCGCGCCCTTGTCCTTGACCATCTGCGCCTTGGTCGTCGCATCGAGCATTTCGCCGGATGCTGCTGCCGCTGTGGCCTCGGTCCAGGTTGACTTCATCATCTCGAGGCCGCTCTTGGCCGACTCGAACGCGCTGCGGTCGAGATTCTTCGGCAGCCGCTTCGACTTTGAAAGCACATCGACGCGGCTCTGTATTGCGCCCACCATGTTCGGCAGGTCTGCGGCGTAGGACGTCCAGTCAGTGGTCGCCTTGGCGATCGCCGCTTCCATCTCGGCCTTCTTGTCGGCAGCAGCGTCCTTCAGAGACGCGATCTGCGTCGTCAGGCCCGGCACCCCGGCAAGCACGGTCTTGTAGTCGCCCTTCGACAGGTTGTCCTTGAGCCCGGCGAGAGTTCCTTCCACGGACTGCAGATCGTTCGGCAGATACTTCGCTGCGTCGTCACGGAACGTCGACAAAGCCGACTCGGCATCGGCAATGACCTTGGTGGCCGGTTCTTTCTGGCTCGCGCAACCTGCGGCGAGCAATGCGGTCGCCAGCGCGGCGACAAACACCGATTTCTTGATGAACATGAGTGATTCCTCGTTCGGTAAATGCTTCAGGGAATGCGCAACTTCTGGCCCGGCTTGATCTTGTTCGGATCTTTCAGGATGTCGCGATTGGCTTCAAAGATCTTCGGGTACAACATCTTGTCGCCGTAGTGCCCCTCGGCAATCCTGGAAAGCGTATCGCCACGCTTGACGACGTAATACTGCGTGTAGGCATTGTCCACCGGGGCCGGAGCCGTCGGTTTCTCATTGGTCGGCATGGGTGCAAGCTCCTGCGGAACTGGATGCGCGGGACGCCCATTCTAACAAACCCGCGCCGCTGGGTCGCCGCGTCAATCATCAACGAGCTGACGTCGGTGGCCTGTCGGCCGGTGGCGACCCTTCGGCGCTAGCCTATTCGACGGTCACGCTCTTGGCGAGATTGCGCGGCTGATCGACGTCCGTACCCTTCAGAATCGCAACGTGATAGGCCAGCAGCTGCAGCGGAATCGTGTACACCGCCGGTGCCTGAAACGGCTGCACATGCTTCGGCATGGTGATCACGGTGACACCATCCGAGTCACTGAAGCCTGATTCCGGATCAGCGAACACGAACAGCTCTCCACCCCGCGCGCGCACTTCCATCAGATTCGACTTCAGTTTCTCGAGCAGCTCATTGTTGGGCGCTACGGTAATCACCGGCATGTCGGCATCCACCAGCGCAAGCGGGCCGTGCTTGAGCTCGCCGGCGGCATAGGCCTCGGCATGGATGTAGGAGATCTCCTTCAGCTTCAGCGCGCCTTCCATCGCAATGGGATGCAGGATGCCCCGGCCGAGGAACAGCGCGTGATGCTTGTCCGCGAACCGCTCAGCCAGCCGGTGGATCGTCCCGTCCAGGGACAAAGTCTTCTCGATCATCGCGGGAAGCTCGACAAGCTGCTGCACGAGGCTGCGCTCACGTTCGGCATCGGCGCCATTGTGCTTGGCGAGTGCAATGACCAGCATCGACAATGCCGCGAGCTGACTCGTGAATGCCTTGGTCGACGCGACTCCGATCTCAGGCCCCGCGCGAGTCAGCATCACCAGTTCCGACTCGCGCACCAATGAACTCTCTGGAGAGTTGCAGATCGCCAGCGAGGCCAGATAACCAGCCTGCTTCGCCTGTCGCAGCGCCGCAAGCGTATCGGCTGTTTCGCCTGACTGCGAAATCGTCACGAACAGCGAGTTCGGCAGTACCACGGGATTCCGATAGCGATACTCGCTGGCGATTTCGACCGAACAGGGCAGCTTGCAGATCTGCTCAATCTGGTAGCGCGCGACCGATGCCGCGTGATAGCTCGTTCCGCAGGCAACGATGTGCACATGGCGTGTACGCGAGAAGATCTCGGTCGCCGGTGGGCCGAAGGCTTGCTCGAGCAGCCGACCGTTGGCGATACGCTGCTGCAAGGTATCGGCGACCGCGCGCGGTTGCTCGTGAATTTCCTTGAGCATGTAGTGCCGGTACTGCCCCTTCTCGGCCGCATCGGCCGACAGTTCGCTGTCGCGTACGGGTCTCTCGACGCTGTTGCCGTCGCGATCGAGCACACGAATCGATTTGCGCCGCACTTCGGCTACATCGCCTTCTTCCAGAAACATGAACCGCCGCGTCACCGGCAGCAGCGCCGCGACATCGGACGCAACGAAATTCTCCTCGACGCCGAGCCCGATCACGACCGGGCAGCCCTCGCGCGCCAGAATGATCCGCTCAGGATCAGCCTCGCTGACAACCGCAAGCGCATACGCGCCTTCGAGCTCGGCAACGGTTGCCCGCACCGCCTTGAACAGATCGCCGAGCGTTTTCAGATGATGATGAATGCGATGCGCGATCACTTCGGTATCGGTTTCCGACGTAAACGGATAGCCCATGCGGGTCAGCTGCACCCGCAGCTCTTCGTGATTCTCGATGATGCCGTTGTGCACGACCGCCAAGCCATCGTTCGAGATGTGCGGATGCGCGTTGCGCTCGGACGGCGCACCATGGGTCGCCCAGCGCGTGTGTGCGATGCCAATCTTCCCGTGGGTGGGCGACTGCGCGAGTGCCTCCTCGAGCATCCGGACCTTGCCGACGGTTCGCAGCCGCTTGAGCTTGTCCGCGCCGTTGAGCACGGCGATCCCTGCGGAGTCATAGCCGCGGTACTCGAGGCGGCGCAGGCCCTCCATCAGCACCGGAACGATGTTCCGTTCTGCAACCGCACCGACGATTCCGCACATGGTTTCTGGCACTCTTAAGGTTCAGGACAGCGTATTTTGCCTGATTCGGCTCGTCGCCTTGCAGTCGGACTCGGAGAACCGTGACGCGCTTGGGCGGCGGGCCACGTCACACGTCATTTGGAAGGGAAGCACATGATTCTTATGAGTTTTCGCTTGTCGGCCACCGTCCTGCTGACGCTCGGTGCGCTGTTGCTCGGGGCGGCGCCTGTTTTGGCCCGTGACAATGGCTTCGACGCTGATGTCTACCAGCGTTGGGTGGAGATGCGCGTCGGCAGCGGCGAGCCGGTGTACTGGTACTGCATCGGTACCGTGTTCAGCTACCCGGAAGGCAAGCCGCTGCTGCGCGTCGAGGGCATCGATACCGCGCGCCTCGAGAAGACGCAGACGACCGCCACGATGGCGCATCAGCTGTCGCGAAAGACTTTCGTCTACCGTGATCTCGACAGCAACGAGGTGCTGCGCAGCTGGAACGGCCAGCCGCTACCGCCGATCGCCTACCCGTACCAGTACATCACCTACACGCTCGCCGGCCAGCACATGGAGACGGTTGTCGAGCAGGGTCGCGGCGCGCAGGTGCAGCGGATCGGCCCGGGCACCGACATCATCGCGCGCCGGATCGGCAATACGCTCGCGTTCTCGGCGCCGCTGTTTCTCGACTTTCCTGTGCCCGGCGGCGGTCGCTACCAGGCTTTCGAGAACTACGACTTCCTGGTCCAGCCGCGCGCGGCAGGCGTCGAGCATCCCTACCAGATCAGCTGGGTGCGATACGGCGATCTGCCGAACATCGGCAAGACCATCATGCACATGGTGGCCTGGCGGGTGGATCGCTATGCGGAACTGCCGGCCGGCATGCGCGCTTACCTGGAAAGCGAAGGGCAGCTGTGGATGGCGCCGCCGAAGGATCTTGCGGAGATTCGTGCGCTGCAAGCGCCCTAGTTGAAGGAGTCGTAGCGGGATGCCCGTATGGCGCTGCGGCCGGCGCGCTCTGGGATGAGCTGACTCGCCTCGGCGGCTCAACCTGGTTGTCGATGTGTCGCGCGACGGCGCCCGGCTTCGGCCGCTCACTTGAACTCTACGCGGCCCTGCTGCCGACATCCGTGGTGCTCGGTCTGCTGGCGATGCCACTGACCATCTATCTGTGCGCGCAATGGGCGGCGATTGAGCTGTCGGCAACCCGAACGCTGGCGGTCATGACGCTGATTGATCTGGGCCTGACTGTGCTCGCGCTGCTCGCGCTGCTGCGCTTGTTCAGGATTTCGACTTGCGCGGACGCTGCCAGCCGTCGAGTGTAAGTTGCTTGGCACGCGCGACCGTCAGCTTGCCTGGCGGCACCTGACGCGTCACCGTGGAGCCGGCGCCAATCGTCGCGCCTGCGCCGACTTCAATCGGCGCGACCAGCACAGAGTTCGAACCGGTGTGGGCATCATCACCGATCGTCGTCACGTGTTTATTGGCACCGTCGTAGTTCGCAACGATCGTGCCGGCGCCGATGTTGACCCGCGCCCCAACTACGGCATCACCGACGTAGGCCAGGTGGTTTGCCTTTGAATCAGCGGCCAGCCGGGAATTTTTGATCTCGACGAAATTGCCGATGTGGACGCCTTCGAGCAGCGTCGACGTCGGTCGGATGCGCGAGAACGGCCCGATCAGGCAGCGCGGCCCGATTGTCGCGCTATCGATCACGCAGTTCGCAAACAGCTCGGTATCGTCGCCCAGCTGTGCATTGCGCACCACGCAGTTCGGCCCGATCCGGACTCGATCGCCGAGCACGACCTCGCCCTCGAAGACCGCATTGACATCAATCTGCACATCGCGACCGACGGCCAATGATCCCCGCACATCGACACGCGTCGGATCGAGCAAAGTGGCCCCTGCCAACATCAACTCGCGCGCCCGCAGCTGCCGGTGCAGGGATTCCAGTTCGGCGAGTTGCACCTTGTCGTTGACGCCCAGAACTTCCGCAGCAGTCGGCGCCATCAACGGCGCTACCGCAAACTTGTCAGCGACGGCCAGCGCAATGATGTCGGTCAGGTAGTACTCGCGCTGCGCGTTGTCATTGGTCAGCTGCCCGAGCCAGCGCTTGAGCGCCGCGGCGGGCGCGGCAAGCACGCCCGTGTTGCCTTCCTGGATCGCGAGCTGCTTTGCAGTCGCGTCTTTCTGCTCGACGATCTTGCGCACGCGGCCGCGCGCGTCGCGGACGATGCGGCCATAGCCAGTTGGGTCCGGCAGGTTGACCGTCAGCAGACTCAGCGCCTTGGGACCGCACAACGCCAGCAGCTGGTGCAAAGTCTCACGCTGCAGCAGCGGCACGTCACCGTAGAGCACGAGCACGTTGTGCGCATTCGGCACTTCGGCCATCGCGCAGCCGACCGCATGCCCGGTGCCGAGCTGTTCGGTCTGCAACACCCAACTGACGGTCTCGCCCTGCATCGAGTCGCGGACGCGGTCGCCGCCATGACCGTAGACCACGTGGATCGCTGCCGGGGAGAGCGATTGCGCGGTGTCGATGACGTGCTTGAGCAGCGGCCGACCCGCCAGCGGCTGCAGCACTTTTGGCAGGTCCGAGCGCATGCGCTTGCCCTGGCCTGCGGCGAGGATCACGACAGAAAGAGGTGGTTTTCTCATGGGCGGCATCGTTGCAGTTAGGAAATGACAAGACAAGGCGGGCATCGTGATCGCTTCGCGCGTGTACGTCGTCGAGGCCCGCGGACCGGCCGATCCGGACATCATCCTGACCGTGAGGAAGCGGTCGGTGCGACGGTGTATGGCGGTCGTGACAAGGCCAACCAGGCTTCAATCAGCCGTGAAGCGATGCGCGATGTGCTCGGCTCAGAAACGATCCACGAGATGATTCTGAAGTAGCGTACCCCGGCGGGTCGGGCCGCATGGGACCGACCCATTCGGTCCGGCTTCAGCCGCGGGTCTTGCGCAGCTTCTTGAGCAGCGCCAGCTGCGCGGTCATGCGGGCGAGCTCGGCGAGCGCTTCGGCCTGCTCGACCTTGTCGATCTTGCCCGCGAGCGCTTCTTCAGCGCGCTGCTTGGCCGCGAGCGCGGCCGCTTCGTCGATGTCCTTGGCGCGCAACGCCGTGTCCGCAAGCACCGTGACTCTGTTCGGCTGAACTTCGAGCGCACCGCCACCGACGAAGAAGAACTGCTCCTCGCCGTCTGGCGTCTGCACCCGCACTTCGCCGGACTTGAGCAGCGTCAGCAGCGGTGCATGGCGCGGCGCAATGCCCATCTCGCCCTGGGTCGCCGGCACGAACACCATTGTCGCCGCACCGGAGAAAATCTCGCCCTCGGCGCTGACGATATCGACATGAATGGTGCTGGTGGCCATGGTGTGCGCCCTTACTGGATCGACTTGGCCTTCTCGACGGCCTCGTCGATCGTGCCGACCATATAGAACGCCTGCTCGGGCAGGTGATCGTAGTCGCCGTTGAGGATGCCCTTGAAGCCGCGGATCGTCTCCTTGAGCGGCACGATCTTGCCATCCTGACCGGTGAAGACCTTGGCGACGTTGAACGGCTGCGACAGGAAGCGCTGGATCTTGCGCGCGCGGAACACCGTGCGCTTGTCGTCCTCGGACAGCTCGTCCATGCCGAGGATCGCGATGATGTCCTGCAGCTCCTTGTAGCGCTGCAGCACCTGCTGCACAGCGCGGGCCGTGTTGTAGTGGTCCTCGCCAACCACCAACGGATCAAGCTGACGGCTCGTGGAATCGAGCGGATCGACTGCCGGATAGATGCCCAAAGAGGCAATCTGGCGCGACAGCACCACGGTGGCATCCAGGTGCGCAAATGTCGTCGCCGGCGACGGATCGGTCAGGTCGTCCGCGGGCACGTAAACCGCCTGGATCGACGTGATCGAGCCGGTCTTGGTTGACGTGATGCGCTCCTGCAGCACGCCCATTTCCTCGGCCAGCGTCGGTTGGTAGCCGACCGCCGAAGGCATGCGTCCGAGCAGCGCCGACACCTCGGTACCGGCCAGCGTGTAGCGGTAGATGTTGTCGACGAAGAACAGCACGTCGCGGCCCTTGCCGCCATCTTCGCGGACTTCATCGCGAAAGTACTCGGCCATCGTCAGGCCCGTCAGCGCGACGCGCAGGCGATTGCCTGGCGGCTCGTTCATCTGGCCGTAGACCATCGCGACTTTCGAGTTCTCGAGATTCTCGAGATCGATGACGCCGGATTCCGCCATCTCGTGGTAGAAGTCGTTGCCTTCGCGGGTGCGCTCGCCGACGCCGGCGAACACCGACAGGCCGCTGTACTGCTTGGCGATGTTGTTGATCAGCTCGAGCATGTTGACGGTCTTGCCGACACCCGCGCCGCCGAACAGGCCGACCTTGCCGCCTTTCGCGAACGGCACGAGCAGATCGATGACCTTGATGCCCGTGGCCAGCAGATCCTGACCGCCGGCCTGCTCATCGTAGGCGGGCGCAGCGCGATGGATCGACCAGCGCTCCTTCGAGGCAACGGGGCCGCGGTTGTCCTGCGGCGCACCGAGCACGTCCATGATGCGACCGAGGGTCGCTTTGCCGACCGGCACCGTGATCGGCGCGTTGGTCGCCTCCACGGCGAGACCGCGCTTGAGGCCTTCCGACGGACCCATCGCGATCGCACGCACGACACCGTCGCCGAGCTGCTGCTGCACTTCGAGCGTCAGGTCGACGTCGACCAGCTTCAATGCTTCGTAGATGTTGGGGATCGATTCGCGCGGAAACTGCACGTCGATGACTGCGCCGATGATCTGGGTGATCTTGCCCGTTGCCATTTCTAAACTACTCCGTCCGTTCAGACCGCGGCCGCGCCGCCGACGATCTCTGCCAGTTCTTTGGTAATCGCCGCCTGCCGCGCCTTGTTGTAGACGAGCTGCAGGTCGTCAATGAGCGTGCCGGCGTTATCCGTAGCCGCCTTCATCGACACCATCCGTGCCGCCATCTCGCAGGCGACGGTTTCCACGACGCCGCGGTAGACCTGCGACTCGATGTAGCGCATCAGAACGCCATCGAGGATATCGGCGGCACTCGGCTCGTAGATGTAGTCCCAGGTTTCCTGCAGATCCTCTGCATCCTGCGTCTCGACCGGCAGCAGCTGCTGCGAAATCGGTCGCTGCGTCATCGTGTTGACGAAGCTGGCATTGACCATGAACAACCGGTCCAGCTGCTGTTCGCGGTACGCGTCGAGCATGACCTTGACGGTGCCGAGCAGATCCTTGACGTGCGGTCTGTCGCCCAGGCCCGTGACGCTTGCCATGATCGGCAGGCTGAGTCGGCGAAAGAACGCGAGACCCTTGCTGCCGATGATGCAGAGCTTTACCTCCGCACCGCGGTCCTGCCATTCCTTGGTCAGGTTCAGCGTGTTCTTGAACACGTTGGTGTTCAAGGCACCGCACAGGCCGCGATCGCTCGACACGACCAGAATACCAACCGTCTTGGGAGTGCGTTCGATCAGGAACGGATGCCGGTAGTCCGGATTCGCCTGGTTCAGATGCCCGATCACGATCCGGATCTTGTCCGCGTACGGGCGCGCCAGACGCATGCGATCCTGGGCACGGCGCATCTTGCTCGCCGCGACCATCTCCATCGCCTTGGTGATCTTCTGCGTCGACTTGACGCTCGAGATCTTGCTGCGGATTTCCTTCGTGCCGGGCATGGTGTCAGAAGCTGCCCGTCGCGGCGAAATCCTCGCAGATCTTCTTCAGTGTGGCGTCGTGGGCCTTCAGCTCCGGCTTGGCATTGATCGCCGCAAGCTCTGCCTTGTACTTGCTCTTCGCGAAAGCCTGCAGCGCCGCTTCGAAGTCTACGACCTTCTTGCGCTCGACTTTGTCCATGAAGCCGTTGTTGACCGAATAGATCGACAGCGCCATCTCCGCAACCGACATCGGCGCGTACTGCTTCTGCTTCATGACCTCGGTGACGCGCTCGCCACGCTCAAGCTGGCGGCGGGTAGCGTCATCGAGATCCGAGGCGAACTGCGAGAACGCCGCAAGCTCGCGGTACTGAGCGAGTGAGAGGCGGATGCCGCCGCCGAGCTTCTTGATGATATCGGTCTGCGCCGCACCACCGACACGCGACACCGAGATACCGGCGTTCATCGCCGGACGTATGCCAGCGTTGAACAGATCCGTCTCGAGGAAGATCTGCCCGTCGGTAATAGAGATGACATTGGTCGGCACGAACGCGGTCACGTCGCCGGCCTGGGTTTCGATGATCGGCAGGCCGGTCAGCGAACCGGTCTTGCCCTTGACCTCACCCTTGGTGAAAGCCTCGACATACTGCTCGTTGACGCGCGCACTGCGCTCGAGCAGGCGCGAGTGCAGATAGAATACGTCGCCGGGGAAGGCTTCGCGACCCGGCGGGCGGCGCAGCAGCAGCGAGATCTGCCGGTAGGCGACCGCCTGCTTGGACAGATCGTCGTAGATGATCAGCGCGTCTTCGCCGCGGTCCATGAAGAACTCGCCCATCGTGCAGCCGGAATACGCCGACAGGTACTGCATCGCCGCGGGCGCCGCGGCAGAAGCCGCCACGATGATCGTGTGATCCATCGCGCCGTTCTCTTCGAGTTTGCGGACCACGTTCGCGATCGAGGACTGCTTCTGGCCGATCGCGACGTAGATGCACTTAACGCCGGAATCCTTCTGGTTGATGATCGTATCAACCGCGAGCGCGGTCTTGCCGGTCTGGCGATCACCAATGATCAGCTCGCGCTGACCACGGCCTACCGGCACCATCGCATCGACGGCCTTGTAACCGGTCTGCACTGGCTGACTGACGGACTTACGCTCTATGACGCCCGGCGCGAGCCGTTCGATCGGCGCGGTCAGGGTGGCTTTCAGCGGCCCCTTGCCGTCGATCGGCTGGCCGAGCGCATCGACGACGCGACCCAGCAGCTCACGACCAATGGGCACTTCGAGAATACGACCGGTGGTCTTGACCGTGTCGCCCTCGCTGACGGTCTTGTAGTCACCGAGTACGACCGAGCCCACCGAGTCCTGCTCGAGGTTCAGCGCAAGACCGAACAGGTTGCCCGGAAACTCGATCATTTCGCCGTAGCGAACATCCGCGAGGCCATGAATGCGGCAGATGCCGTCCATGACCGAGACGACGGTTCCAACGTTGCGGGCTTCCGCTGCCGACTGGAAGTTGTCGATGCGCTGCTTGATCAGGTCGCTGATTTCAGATGCTTTGATGGACATCACTTCGTCCTCGAAAAAATAGGGTCGGCGCGCCTAGCGCGCCGAAAGGGAGCCCGCCAGGCGCTCGACGCGACCGCGCAGCGAGCCGTCAACGACGAAGTCGCCCGCCTGCACGACGGCACCGCCCAACAAAGTCGGATCAACGACTTCATGCACACGCACGGTCTTCTGCAGCCGCCCGGTCATGGTTTCGGTCAGCCGCGCGGTCTGTTCGGCGGTCAGCGGCATCGCAGAGGTCACGGTCACATCGACGGTGTTCTCGACTTCGGCACGCAGCGCGGCAAACTGCGAGGCGATCTCCGGCAGCAGCTCCAGCCGGCCGTTGTCGGCCACCAGGCGAAGGAAGTTGCTGGCCTTCTGATCGGCTGACGCGCCGGCAATGTCCCCGATCATCGAGATGAGCTCGTCACCACCGACATGCGGATTGCCGATCAGCGCGGCCACGCGCGGGTCGGCGACCGTGAGGCCCGCCCGGGCAAGCACGTCGCCCCAGGCGGCAAGCCGGCCGTGTTCGCGGGCGTGCTCAAAGGACGCGCGTGCGTAGGGCCGGGCGAGGGTCGCCTGCTCAGCCACGCGCGATATCCTCCACGAGCTTGTCGAGCAGCTGCGCGTGGGTCTTGGCGTCGACTTCGCGCTCGAGCAGCTGCGCAGCCCCGGCGACGACCAGCTGACCGTAGTCGCGACGCAGCGCATCGCGGGCCCGGTTCACTTCGGTGGTCGCCTCTTCCCGTGCGGAGGAGACAATGCGCGCGCCTTCGGCGGTCGCCGACTGCTTGGCAGTCTCGATGGCCTCGTTGGATCGACGCGCCGCCTGCTCCTCGATCACCCGCGCGCGCTCGCGTGCTTCGCGGATGATCAGGTCGGACTTGCTGGTGGCGTCGGCGAGATCCTTCTGGCCACGATCGGCAGCGGCGAGGCCGTCGGCGATTTTCTTCTGGCGGTCCTCGATCGCGCCGATGATGCCCGGCCAGCCGAATTTCATGACGATCCAGGCAACCACGAAAAACGCGAGGCCCTGGATAACCAGCGAAATGTTGATGTTCATGCGATCAACCTGAGTCGGTCAGTGCCAAGAATGCGGTGATCAGGCGCCCAGCGCTGCGAGGAACGGGTTCGCAAAGATCAGCAGCAGCGCAATCGCCACGCCGATGATTGGCACTGCGTCGAGCAGACCGGCGACGATGAACATCTTGGTCTGCAGCATCGGGGTCAGCTCAGGTTGGCGCGCCGCGCCTTCGAGGAACTTGCCGCCGAGCAGCGCAAAGCCGATGGCCGTGCCGAGCGCGCCAAGGCCAATCAGGAGGCCGGCGGCAATGACAGTCATGCTCATCACTTCGGCAATCAGGTTCGCATTTTCCATCTCAACATTCTCCGAGTAAGAAACTGAAGTCCAGCCAGAAAAAACTAGTGCCGCTCAGCAGCCATGCTGAGATAAACGATCGTCAGCATCATGAAAATGAAAGCCTGCAGCGTGATCACAAGGATGTGGAACGCCGTCCATACAAAGCCGGCAATGAACTGCATCGGACCGAGCAGATAGGTGATGCCGCTCAGCAATGACGCGCCGATCGTCATGCAGGCAATCAGGATGAAGATCAACTCGCCTGCATACATGTTGCCGAACAGTCGCAGGCTCAGCGACAGGGGACGGACCGCTTCTTCAATCACGCGCAGCAGCAGGTTTGCCGGCGCGAGCAGGATCTTGCCGACAACGCCAGTCGCATGGAACGGCGCCGTGACCATTTCGGCAAAGAACAGGCCCGGACCCTTGTGCTTCACGCCCATGTACTGGATCAGCAGGAACACCGTGATCGACATACCGAGTGTCGTATTCAGGTCCGCCGTCGGCACGACGCGCAGGTATTCGATTCCCGAGGCATGCGCCGCAGCGGGCAGCCAGTCGACCGGCACAATGTCCATGAAGTTCATCATGAACACGAGACAGAAGATCGTGATGGCCAGCGGCGCGATCAGCTTGCTCTTGCCGTGGAAGGTTTCACGGACGAGATCGTCGACGAATTCGACCAGGATTTCGACCGCGCACTGGAATTTACCCGGCACGCCGGAGCTAGCGCGGCGCGAAGCGCCGATGAAGAAGAACAGAAAGACGCCGGCAAGCAGGAACTTGAAGAACAGGCTGTCGATGTGGATGGTCCAGAACGGGCCATCGCCCACCTGCACTGTCAGGTGCTCCAGGTGGTGCTTGATGTACTCCGTCATGTTCGCCGGGCCACCCTCGGTCGCCATCCGCCGTCTCCCCTTTTACCGAATCCGCTATCGAATCAGCGCCACGCCAAACCAGAAGGCAATCTGCGCGGTCAGCATGCCGAGCAGCACCGGTAACGGTGCCAGCTCGGCGACGACAAAGGCCGCCCACACGGCGACGACCACCCACAGCCACTTCAATCCTTCGCCGAGCCACAGCGCCCGCGCGATCTGACCCGCCGGCTTGACCCCCGGCGCGAACAAGCGCCAGCCGAACACCACATTGCCGACCGCGACGATCGACCCGCCCGCCAGCACCGCCTGCGCGGCTGCCACGTCAGCGATGACCGCTGCTCCGACGGCCAGCAATCCGACTGCAAGTAGCTGCAGTCCCGCAAAGCGCAGGACCAGCCGTTTGCCGCGGTCCGCAGCGTCAGTCACGTCCGCTGTACACGGGTTGCACTAACCGATTGTTTCGTGGGGCGAGGTGCCGCCACAAAAGGCCGCGCATTGTAGGGTCAGGACGACCAGCCTTCAAGGACTCTTTTGCGCTGCAATATAAATGGCGCGACGCGCTCAGCGGATATGGCCGAGGATTCCGTCGAGCTCTTCGAGTGAGTTGTACGCAACCACCAGCTTGCCCTTGCCGTTTGCGCCATGCTGGATCAGGACGCGCGCACCGAGCTTGTCGGCGAGATCCTCCTGCAGCTGGCTGACGTTCGGGTCTGCGGCTGTAGGGTTTCGATCCCCCGATCCATCTTTCGATGGCGGATTGTTCATCCGACGGATCAATGCCTCGGTTTCTCGAACCGATAACGACTTTTTCACAACCAATTCAGCAACTTCAGCCTGCTGGCGCGGGTTGCTGAGTCCCAGCAGCGCACGCGCATGGCCCATCTCGATCTCACGCCGGTCGACCCGCTCGGCGACCGCGGGCGAGAGCTCGAGCAGGCGCAACAGATTGCTGACCGCGGCGCGCGAACGGCCGACGGCGTCGGCGGCCTGCTGATGGGTGATCCCGAACTCGCGGATCAACCGATCCAGCGCACGGGCTTCCTCCAGCGGGTTCAGATCCTCGCGCTGGATGTTCTCGATCAGCGCCATCGCGATCGCAGCGGAATCGGCGACCCGGCGCACCACCGCTGGAATCGTCGCAAGGCCCGCAATCTGCGCGGCACGCCAGCGACGCTCGCCGGCAATGATTTCGTAACGCTGCGCCGCGGTGCCGCTGCCGGGCATTTCGATCGGCCGCACGATGATCGGCTGCACCACTCCCTGGGCCTTGATCGATGCGGCAAGATCCTCGAGCGACTCGGGGCGCATGTCGACGCGCGGCTGATACTGGCCGCGCTGCAGCTGATCCAGCGGTAGCTCACGCAGCTCTTCGCCCGCGCTGCCAGCCGTGGTGACCGGCGCTGCGGCCGCAGGCCGGCGCGCCGCGACCTGGCCGAGGAGCGCATCGAGTCCGCGACCGAGACTGGGTTTCTTCTGCGTCATGGCGAAATCATAACGGGCTTTGCCGCTGGCACGAGGCACTGGTTTTCACCGACGCCGAGGAAGATCTCGCGGAAACTGACATAGGCCAGTGCACCGAAGAATGCGTACAGCAGCGGCACGAGCGGCGGCAACAGCAGCACCCAGACGATCGGCAACAACATGAACGTGAGTCCGATCGACAGGATCGCGGGCATGTTGCGCACCTGGGCATCGGCACTGACGAAGTACGCCTGCCGGAAAGACAACCCCAGCAGCGTCACGCAGGGAAACTGAAAGAAGGACGTCAGCCCTGGAATGTTCAGCCCGAAGTAGCAAAGGCCGAGTGCATAGGCCGCATAGACAAAGATCTGGCGCAGCGCTTTATAGAGCTCGGGCGAGAATTCGACGACCTGATGACGCTCCGTGTAGAACGCGTTCCACCACGGCACCTCAGGACGCGACAGCAGCAGGATCCAGATCAGCGCGCCTGCGATCGCGATCACGGTCGAGAACAGCAGAATGCTGCGGGCGTTGACGCGCAGCATCGCCAGCACATCGCTGAGCGTCGCAAATCGCTGTCGATCGAGCTGGGCTGCGATCAGGATGCTGGCGAAAAAAGTCGACAACGCCAGGATCGCATCGAGAATCGGCAATCGCTGGCCCATGAACATCCACAGGCAGACGAGCGCCGTCAGGCCCAACCAGAACGAGAAGCCGCGGCCGACAAGCTGGATCGCCTGCCGGCTCCAGCGCCAGATCGCGCGCGGCTCAGCCTGCCTCGGCTCGATGACCATCTTCACCATCCTCACGCCGGATCATCTCGCCGGCGAGTGCGAGATACGCCAGCGCACCGCGTGATTCCTTGTCGTGCATCAATGCAGGCTTGCCGAACGAAGGCGCTTCCGCGAGCCGCACGTTGCGCGGAATGATTGTCCGCAGCACCTTGTCGCCGAAGTGCTTGATCAGCTGCGCGCTGACTTCATTGGAAAGGTTGTTACGCGGATCGAACATCGTGCGCAGGATGCCCTCGATCTCGAGCGAAGGATTCACGGTTGCGCGAATCTGTTCGATTGTGCCGACCAGCGCCGAAAGTCCTTCCAGCGCGTAATACTCGCACTGCATCGGCACCAGCACGCTGTCGGCCGCAACCAGCGCGTTGACGGTCAGCATGTTCAGCGCCGGCGGGCAGTCGATGATGATCAGATCGTACTGCTCGCGCAGGCCGCGCAGCGCCTGGCGCAGCCGCAGTTCGCGGCCGACCTGCATCATCAGCAACTGGACTTCGGTTGCGGTCAGATCCTGATTCGCCGGGATGATCGCAAAGCCAATCTCGGGCAGCTCGAGCAGCGCCTGTTCGGCGGTCACCTCCCCTGTCAGCACATCACCGATGCCATGCTCCAGGGTCGCTTTCTCGACGCCGCAGCCCATTGTCGCGTTGCCCTGCGGATCGAGATCGATCAGCAGCACGCGCCGGCGCGTCGCGGCAAGCGAGGCGGCGAGGTTGACGGCGGTGGTGGTCTTGCCGACGCCGCCTTTCTGGTTGGCGACAGCGATGATGCGGCGCATCGCAAAAGTCTACAGGCTGCGGCGCAGGATCACGAGATGACGCTGCTCTGAAAGACCGGGCACCGACAGCGCAGCGACGCTTTCGACCAGCCAGGGCGCCGGCACGGCCGCAAGCTCTGCCTCGGGTCGCAGACCTTTCATCGCCAGCACACGGGTCGCAGGGCCAGCAAGTCCGGCGATCTGCCGCAGCATGACCGGCAGAGCGGCAAAGGCCCGCGTCACGAGGGTGTCGAAGGGTGCCTGGTCGCGCAGCTGTTCGACGCGACCGTGAATCGCTACAACATTCTGCAGACTCAATTCGCGAACAGCGTGACTGACGAAACGGATCTTCTTGTTGTTGCCGTCGATCAGGGTGAACTGCTGCGCTGGAAACGCCACCGCGAGCGGCAAGCCTGGAAAGCCGGCGCCACACCCGACGTCAGCGATCCGCGAGCCGCGCAACGACGCATGGATCGACAGGCTGTCGAGTAGATGATGGGTCAGCATCTGCCCCGGCTCCGTGATCGCGGTGAGGTTATAGGCGCGATTCCAGCGCGACAATTCGCCCAGCAGCTGCAGCAGCTTTGCGCCCTGCGGCGCGTCGAGGTCGAGTCCAAGCTGTGCGGCGCCTGCCAGCAGCGTCGCTGCAGGGGTCAGCAAAGGATCTAACCGATCTGCACGACGGTTCGACCCGTCACTTTGCCTTGCAGCAGCGCAGCGAAAGCCCCGGGCAATGCCTCGAATGGAATCGTCCGGGTCACGATCTCGGCGAGGTGCCGCGGCTTGAGGTCGCCAGCGATGCGCTCCCACACCTTCAGGCGCAGCTCACGCGGCGTTGCCGAGGAATTGATGCCGAGCAGGTTGACGCCCCGCAGGATGAACGGCATCACCGTGGTATGCAGCTCCGGGCTGCCGGCGAGGCCGATACTGGCGATGTTGCCCCAGGTATCTACAGTGCGCGTCAGCCAGGTCAGCATCTCACCGCCGACGTTGTCGATGGCGCCGGCGAACTGCGCCGTCTCGAGCGGCCGCTTGCCGTAGTCGAGCTGTTGCCGCAGCAGTACCTGCCGGGCGCCAAGCGCACGCAGATAGCTTTCTGCATCAGCCTTGCCGCTGACCGCGACGACCTCGTAACCGCGCGTCGCGAGCATGTCGATCGCGAGGCTGCCGACGCCACCGGACGCGCCGGTGACGGCGATCGGCCCCTTGGCGGGCGTCTGTCCGTTGTGCTCCATTCGATGAATCGCCAACGCCGCGGTAAAGCCCGCCGTGCCCAATGACATGGCCGCGAAGGCGTCGAGGCCTTCGGGTAGGGGAATCACCCACTCGCCCTTGACGCGTGCGTATTCGGCGTAGCCGCCATCGTGCGTCTCCGACAGGCCGCAGCCGGTGACGAGCACCGGATCGCCACGATGATAGCGCTCGTCGCTGGACGACTCGACCGTGCCTGCCAGGTCGATGCCGCCCACCAGTGGATAGCGGCGCAGGATCCGGCCGGCGCCGGTCGCCGCGAGCGCATCCTTGTAGTTGATGTCCGAATACTGAATGCGGATCACGACCTCGCCTGCAGCGAGATCTTCGAGCGTCAGGTCCTCGAAGCGGGCAACGATCTTGCGATCGATCTCGTGGATCCGGAAGGCACGAAAGCTCTGTTTCATTTGCGGCATCCCCATATCAGCGACGGGCCCTGTCGAGCCAGGCGATCAAGCCGTCGGCATTCAGATCGATATCCGCACGCAGCAGCTCGAGCGTCACAGCGTCGCCATGCGTGCAACCATGCATCCGCGCTTCCTGCAGCAGCAGCGCCGCCAGCGCCTCCCGAATGCGCTCACGCCGGTCGTCGTCGGTGGCAAAGCGCCGCGCAATGTCGACATAGTCGCCAATCAGCCGCTGCAGCGAATCGCCGAGCCGCGGCAGGTCGGTGACCCGCGCGTAATGCGTCAGGTAGGCATCGACAGGCGCGTAGCCGAGGATCCGCCTTATCGACGCCTGCAGCTGCTGCGGGTCGAACTGCGTCGGGGTGGTGGTGGGTAGCGCCAAGGCTCGCCCATCCACGTCGAACTCCCGATACGACAGCCCGAAGGTATCGCCAGTGAACACATGCCGCCCGTCGAGATCGACGAGCACCTGATGATGCAGCGCGTGCCCCGGAGTATGCGCAATCTCGAAGTTTCGGCCATCGAACTGCAGCTGCTGCCCGTCGGTCGTGACATCGACGCGGGCGGCATCGATCGGCAGCAGCTCGCCGTACATCCTGCGGTACGGTTCCTCGCCATAGACGTCGATCGACGCAGCGATCAGTCGGGCCGGATCGATCATGTGCGGCGCACCGCGCGGATGCAGCAGCATGCGGGCGCGCGGCAGTGCGCGCGCGAGCGCACCGGCGCCACCGGCATGATCGAGATGCACATGCGTCAGGAACACGAACTCGACCGCCTCGCGGGACAGGTCCAGCGCGTCGATGGCGGCGAGTACATACGGCACTGACGTATTCGTTCCGGTGTCGATGATTGCTGCGCTCGACGCGCCGCGAATGATGTGCACCGCATCGAAGTGCGGTCGCACATACTCCGAATCCACGGCTGTAATCCCGTCCCCGAAGCGGGTCAGCTGCGGACAGGCGCGACCGATGTCCAACAGCGGCGCGGCAACCGCGGTTTCGGCCGGCAGGCCCGTGGTCATGCCTTCTTCTCGAGCACGTCCTTCCACTTCTCTTCGAAGTCCCAGACCTGCTCGAAGCCGACCATGCGGCAGAACTCATCGAACTCGAACAGCGGCACGTCGTCGGCGATGCTCGTGCCCGTGCCCTTGAGCGTCTGCAGCGCCTGCTCGATAGCCGCGCTCGCCGCAAGCGCCGCCATGGCTGGCCAGATCGCCAGGCTGTAGCCGAGCGCACGCAGCTCGGTTGCCGAGCGGATCGGCGTTTTCCCGCCGTCAGACATGTTGGCCATCATCGGGCGCCGGATCGCCGCGCAGGCGCGGCGCATTTCATCCTCGGACTGCAGCGACTCGACGAACACGATGTCTGCGCCAGCCTCGGCATAGGCCTGGCCGCGCCGCACCGCCTCATCGAACCCGAGCCCGGAACGCGCATCGGTGCGCGCGATGATCAGGAAATCGGAATTGCTACGCGCCTCGACTGCGACACGCACCTTGGCGACCATGTCTTCGAGCGGCACGACCCGGCGGTAGGGCGTGTGCCCACACTTCTTCGGAAACTCCTGGTCCTCGATCTGGATCGCGCTGACACCCGCGCGCTCGTAGCCGATCACGGTGTGGTGCACATTGAGCAAGCCGCCAAAACCGGTGTCGGCATCGGCGATTACCGGAGCGGTCGACTTTTCGACAACCTTCGATACTCGATCGAGCATGTTCGTATAGGTCGCAAGGCCCGCATCGGGCAATCCCAGATGCGAGGCCGTGAGCCAGTAGCCACTGGCATACACCGCATCGAAACCGACCCGCTCGACGAGCATGGCGGAGATCATGTCGAACACGCCGGGCGCCACGACGAATTCACCTTGCGATAATCGCGCGCGTAATCTTGAATCAGCCATATATTCCACAAGCCATGGGTCAACTCGGCGATGCGCCACTCAAGGAACTCTGGAGCAACATAGCAGACATGTTCAGTATAAATTTCGCAACCGCCGGGCTGCTGTGCGCCGCGATGAGTCTGACGGTCATGGCCGCGACACCGCGCGCACCCATCGATGTTCCGCGCGAAGTGCGCGGCAACCTGATCCTGGAGGGCGTCCCGGAGCCCGATGCCGCGACCGCAGCCAATCTTGCGCGTTACCTCGCTGTGCGCGGCGCGAGCTTCAGGGACTTCCTGCCCGATGGCCAGCTGCTGATCAGCACCCGCTTTGGCGAAACCGAGCAGCTGCACAGGCTGGCGATGCCGCTCGGCGCACGCGAACAGCTGACGTTTTTCGATGAACCGGTCGGCAGCGCTCTGGCGCGCGGTGGGTCACAGCCAACGATCGCGTTCCTGAAGGACCAGGGCGGCAACGAGAATGCACAGGTGCAGCTGTTCTCGCTGGCCGACCGGAGCGTTCGCCTGCTGACCGACGGCAAATCGCTGCACGGTGGCATCGTCTGGTCCAGGGACGGTCGCCGTCTGGCCTTTCATGGCAATGGTCGCGACGGCATCAGCTACGACATTTTCGTGGCCGAAACAGACTCCGATACAGCCCCTCGCCTGGTCGTTGCCGGACAGCAGCGCCATTGGTCAACGCTCGACTGGTCGCCCGATGATCGGCGCCTGCTGCTGCGCAACTACGTCTCGATTCACGAGAGCTATCTGTTCGTCGCCGATATCGCGACCGGCACGCTGTCGCCTGTCGACGCTGCAAAGCCTGGCGTCAAGGTCGGAATCGGAACGGCGCGCTTCTCGGCCGACGGCCGTACGGTGTTGCTGACCTCCGATCGCGACAGCGAGTACCTGCAGCTGCGGCAGGTGGATCTCGGCAGCGGCGAGGTGCGCGTGCTGTCGACCACGCCCTGGGACATCGAGGACTTCGAGCTGAGCCGCAACGGTCGCTATCTCGCCTACGTCGCGAACGTCGATGGGCTGTCGCGCCTGCAGGTCATTGATCTCGGTCTCGCCTCTGAAAGGCTCGCGGCACCGCTACCGGCCGGAATCATCAGCGATCTGCGTTTTGACCCGACTGGCGAACGATTGGGCCTGACGATCAACTCGGCGCGCGCGCCGCGCGACGTCTACACGCTCGAGATCGAGTCGAACACCGTCACACGCTGGACACAGAGTGAAACCGGCAACGTCGCGCCCGACGCATTCGTGGACGCGGCAAGAATCCGTTACCCGACCTGGGATCGAACCGCGGGCGGTCCGCGCCAGATTCCCGCATTCGTGTATCGCCCGGCGACCCCCGGCAAGCATCCCGTCGTGATCAGCATCCATGGCGGACCCGAAAGCCAGTACCGGCCGACATTCGATCCGCTGACGCAGTACCTGGTCAATGAACTGGGTTATGCGGTCGTGGCGCCGAACGTGCGCGGCTCATCCGGTTACGGCAAGTCTTACCTGAAACTCGACAACGGCATGCTGCGCGAGGATGCCGTGCGCGACATCGGATCGCTGTTGGTGTGGATCGGTGCGCAGCCCGACCTCGATCCGGCGCGCGTCGTCGTGACGGGCGGCTCCTACGGCGGCTACATGGTGCTTGCCTCGCTGGTTCAGTATGGCGATCGGCTGCAGGGCGGGGTCAACGTCGTCGGCATCAGCAATTTCGTGACGTTCCTGCAGAACACTTCGCCGTACCGGCGCGATCTGCGGCGCGAGGAATACGGCGACGAACGCGACGTCCGCATGCGGGGCTTCCTGACGCGCATCTCGCCGCTGACCAACGCCGAGCGCATCAACAAGCCGTTGCTGATCGTGCAGGGGCTCAATGATCCGCGGGTGCCGGCCTCGGAGAGCGAACAGATGGTCCGGCGTATTCGCGCCAATGGCGGGCAGGTTGCTTATCTAGCGGCCGCCGACGAGGGGCATGGCTTTCGCAAGAAGAGCAATCGCGATTTCTACCAGCGCAGCGTGATCGCGTTCCTGCAGAGCCTGAATCCTTGACGGATTAAAATCAGCGCTCCGAAAAACGAGTGACGCGCTTAGGCGAGACCTGCAGCGCTGGCGCCTGTTTCGAGTAGTACTCGGCAAGCGCCGCGATATCGCTGTCGGACAGCGTGCTCGCAAAGCCGGTCATCACCGCGTTCTTGCGGCCACCGCGCTTGTAATCATGCAGCGACCTCGCGAGGTAATCCGCATATTGACCGGTCAGCGTCGGGTACTGCGGCACGATACCGACCCCGTCGTTGCCGTGGCAGGCGACGCAGACCTGGGCAGCTTCCGGCGCCTTGCCCACAGCCGGGCGGTTGGGATCCGACTCGATCGGTGTCCCGGCCAGATAAGCGGCAACGTCCGCCATGTCCTGGTCGGTCATCGAGATCGCGTGCGAATGCATCGTGGCGTGACCCCGTTCGCTGCTGCGATAGGCTTGCAGCGCGAGGACCAGGTAGTCGGCATGCTGGCCATAGAGCTTCGGCACGCGATAGACCGGCGCGACGTTCTTGTAGTTCGGAATGCCATGACAACCGAGGCAGGTGTAGCCGAGGCGGGCGCCACGCTGCGCATCGCCGGTGGCGGGGCCGGTTTCCTGAGCGACTGCGGCTCCATGAGTCAGAGCCAGGGCAACCAGGGCGGTCAATCCTGCCGCCCGCAAACAACGCATCAACACGTGCAAGTAACCTCGAATCGGAATGGCGCGGGATTTTACGGGGCCTGACCCCCAAACGCTACAGCGTGCGCGTCGTCAGATAGGCCTCGTCCGAAATCCTCGTCCAGCCTGCGACACTGCGCTCAAAACTGCGGAAAGAGTCGAGCACCTTGCGGAACACGGGGTCGGCGGCGGCTTTCTCATCGACGATCTGATTCGACAGATCGCGCAGCAGTTTCAGCACTTCTGGCGGAAACGCGCGCAACTGCACCTTGTGCACGTCGACGAGCTGCACCAGTGCTTCGCCGCTGCGGGCGGTCATCTCGGCGAGCAGCACGTCATTGAGCGCCTTGCAGCACGTCAGCACGATCTGTTGCAGGTCTTCGGGCAGCGAATCGAAGGCCTGCTGATTGATGATGCATTCGAGCGTCGAGCCCGGCTCCTGCCAGCCCGGGTAGTAGTAGTACCTGGCCGCCTTGTAGAGGCCGAAGGCGAGGTCGTTGTAGGGTCCGATCCATTCAGCAGCGTCGATGCCGCCACTCGCGAGCGTCGTAAAGATCTCCGAGCCCGGCAGCGCAACGGGCGTCCCACCGGCGCGCGCCAGCACCTCGCCGCCGAGGCCCGGGATGCGCATTTTGAGGCCACGCAGATCCGCGACCGACTTGATTTCCTTGTTGAACCAGCCGCCTGTCTGCCCGCCCGAGTTGCCGCAGGGCGCGGGCAGGATGCCGAATGGCTTGTAGACCTCGCGCCACAGCTCGAGTCCGCCGCCGAAGTACAGCCAGCCGTTCATCTCGGTGGCGGTGAATCCGAACGGCACCGCCGTGAAGAACGACGCGGCCTCGGTCTTACCCTTCCAGTAGTACGCGGCGCCGTGGCCCATTTCGGCAGTGCCGCGCGACACCGCATCGAACACCTCGAATGCCGGGACCAACTCGTTGGCGCCATAGACCTTGATCTTGATGCGCCCGGCGCTGCACTTCTCGATGGTCTCGGCAAACAGGCTCGCGCCGGTACCAAGACCCGGGAAGTTCGGTGGCCAGGTGGTCACGAGCTTCCAGCGAAACTCAGTCTGCCGCGCACCCGCGACGCCCGCAGCCACGCCCGCACCAGTAGTGGCGCCGTCGCGGCTGGAGCAGGCGGTGGTGGTCGCCGCGGCGGCCACGGCTGCGGTGGTCAGAAATTCGCGTCGCTTCATGTTGTCTCCAGGCTGCGGGTATAAGTATTCCATGATCGCGTTGCTTCAGCGCGTCTCGAGTGCCCGGGTCGACATCGGCGTGCAGACGGTCGGTCAGATCGACCGCGGGCTTCTGGTGCTGATTGGCGTCCATCTCCATGACGATGTCGCGGTGGCGGAGCGCCTGCTGGCCCGCGTGCTCGCCTACCGCGTGTTTCCGGACGCCGCCGGGCGCATGAATCTGTCGCTGACCGATGTAGCAGGCGGCCTGCTGCTGGTGCCCCAGTTCACGCTGGCGGCGGACACGCACAGCGGTCTGCGGCCTGGATTCAGCACTGCCGCACCGCCCGAGGCTGCGAAGGCGCTGTTCCACCATCTACTCGAGCGCGCGCAAACCGCCCATTCAGCGGTTCAGGCGGGGCAGTTTGGTGCCCACATGCAAGTGTCGCTGACCAATGACGGTCCTGTGACATTTCTGCTGGATGTGCGCCGTAGCGGCTGATCTTTGCGTGCAGTGAGACGCAATTGGCGCTGCGGGTCCAAGTTTTCCGGCCGCGCAGGGGCTTTTGGCCTATGATCTTCAGTCTTATCCGCCCTGTTCTTCAGTCGAGGTCGTTATGGGCATCGGAATGCGAGAGCTCATTATCATTCTGCTCGTTGTGCTGCTGGTGTTCGGCGCCAAGAAGCTGCGTACGATCGGCGCTGACCTGGGTGCTGCCGTCAAGGGCTTCAAGAAGTCCATGGACGACGGCGATTCGGACGAGAGCGTCAAGCAGATCCGGCAGGAATCCGCCGATGCGGAGTTCCCCGAAACGGGCACCGCAAAGCAGGGCAGTACCACGCCAAAGTCCGGTGACCGAAGCGCCTGAGCCGCCTCGGGTCGATGACCGCGGGCGCCTGATCCACTTGCTCGCCGTAGACCGCCGTGTTTGAGATCGGCTTCAGCGAACTGCTGCTGATTGCCGTGCTCGGCCTGGTCGTGCTCGGTCCGGAACGACTGCCCAAGGTCGCGGCGCAGATCGGCCGCTGGATGGGACGCGCGCGCTCGATGGCGCGGCAGTTCCGCGAGCAGCTCGAGGAAGAAGTCTCGGTGGATGTCACCACAACGCGCCGCAAGCCCAGTGTGCCGCCCGCCTCAACGGCCGCGCGTGCCGCAGCGGGCGCAGCGGCAACGGGTGCGGCTGCGGCAAGCGGTGCGGCTGCGAACACCGAAACAGCCACGGCTGGCGACGCTTCGGCGGCGGGCGATGTCCCGCCCGACGACGATCTGCGGCACAACGATTACAGCGGCGCCCAGTACGAACCGCCGGACTCGGCGTCGCCCCTGACGCCCGGCGCCAATGCTGAGCTGACAAGCAGCACACCCGCAGCGGCGGACGACTACGTCAACGATCACCTTGAGACCGCCTCCGCCGATGAGCCGGGGCCGGATGCGCCGAAGGATGAGCAGCGACGCCCCTGAGAAGCTGGCCGAAGGTACGCTGATCTCGCACCTGCTGGAGCTGCGCGACCGGCTGATCCGCGCCGTCATTGTGGTGGCGATCGCATTCGTTCCGTGCGCGATGTTCGCGAACGAACTGTTCACGTTCGTCGCGCATCCGCTGATTGAAAAGCTGCCGAAAGGCGCGACACTGATCGCCACCAGCGTGATTTCGCCGTTCATGACGCCGTTCAAGCTGGCGCTATGGGCCGGCGTGTTCATCGCGATGCCCTACATCCTCTACCAGCTGTGGGCGTTCGTGGCGCCCGGCCTGTACCGGCACGAGAAGCGCTTCGCGATACCGCTGCTGCTGTCGTCGATCGTGCTGTTCTACGTCGGCGTCGCCTTCGCTTACTTCGCCGTGTTTCCGGTCATGTTCGAGTTCTTCGCGCAGACGACGCCCGATGGCGTCACGATGATGACTGACATCGCGAGCTACATGGATTTCGTCACGACGATCTTCTTCTGCTTCGGGCTCGCCTTCGAAGTGCCCGTGATCGTGATCCTGCTGGTGCTGACTGGCATGATGACCATCGAAAAACTGGTCGCGGCGCGCGGTTTCGTGCTGATCGGCATTTTTCTGGTCGCGGCAATCCTGACGCCTCCCGATCCGATCTCGCAGACGATTATGGCCGTGCCGATGTACCTTCTGTATGAGGGAGGCCTGCTCATGGCGCGCCTCATGATGAAGATGCGGCGCTCGCCAGAAACTGAAAAAGACGAAGAAGCCGAAGCCTGAGCGACGCGCTTCGCGCCGCCGCCTCAGCGCGAGGAGAGCACCTGATGACCACCCCCGCAGGCGAAGGCGGCTTTTTCGGCCAACCGCGTGGACTTGCGACGCTGTTCTTCACCGAGATGTGGGAGCGGTTCAACTACTACGGTATGCGCGCACTGTTCGTGCTGTTCCTGGTCGCCGCGGTCAGTGAAGGCGGCTTCGGCATCGACGACCGGACGGCAGCGGCCATCTACGGCCTGTATACCTCCGCGGTCTATCTGGTCGCCTGGCCGGGCGGCTGGATCGCCGATCGACTGATCGGCAGCCAGCGCGCCGTGATCTGGGGCGGCGTGTTGATGACCATTGGCACGCTGATGCTGACCGTGCCCGCGACGCCCGCGTTCTTCTATACCGGCCTGATCGTGATCATTCTTGGCGTCGGCCTGCTGAAGCCCAACATCAGCACCATCGTCGGCGCGCTGTATCCGGAGGGCGGTGCGCGCCGCGACGCCGGCTTCAGCATCTTCTACATGGGCATCAACATCGGTGCGTTCATCGGCCCATTGGTGACCGGCTGGCTCGCCGTCGAGTACGGCTGGCGCTGGGGCTTCGGGTCGGCGGCGGTCGGCATGGCGCTCGGCGTGCTGCAGTTCATGCTCACCCGCCGGCATCTGGGTACCGCCGGGCTGCACCCCCATGCACACTCCGGCGCGGCTCGCGAGGCCAGTCTGCGCGCCTGGCTGCCCGTAATCGCAGGGGTCGCGGGACTCGTCGTCGCGATTGCACTCGCCTGGAGTGGCACGGTGCAGGTTGATCCGATCGCGCTGTCCTCATGGGGAACGGTGCTGATCCTGACGATGGCGGCAGCGTTCTTCTCCTACATGCTGTTCTTCGCCGGGCTCGACGCGGCGGAACGCAAGCGGATACTCGCGTTCATCGTGCTGTTCTTCGCCTCTGCACTGTTCTGGTCCGGTTTCGAGCAGGCCGGCTCTTCGTTCAACCTGTTCGCGGAGCGCTATACCAACCGTATGATCGGCAGCTGGGAAATGCCGGCCGCATTCCTGCAGTCGGTGAATCCGATTTTCATCATCATCTTCGCGCCGCTGTTCTCATGGTTGTGGGTGACGCTGGCGCGACGCAATCTCGATCCCTCGTCACCGGTCAAGTTCGCCTTCGGGCTGATCCTGATGGGGGTGGGCTTTCTGGTCATGGTCGGCGCAGCCGAAGTCGTCGTCGCCGGCGATCAGCCGCTGCCGTACTGGCTGATCCTGACCTACCTGCTGCACACCTTCGGTGAACTGGCGCTGTCGCCGGTCGGACTCTCGACGGTCACCAAGCTCGCGCCGGAACGCTTCGTCGGCCAGATGATGGGCGTCTGGTTTCTGGCGATCTCGCTCGGCAACCTGATCGCAGGCCAACTGGCCGGTGAGTTTGACAGCAACAACGTCGCGGCGTTTCCAGGACAGTTCATGAACATCTTCTGGTTCGGGGCGCTGGTCGGCGTCGCGCTGTTGCTGATCAGCCCGCTGCTGCGGCGCTGGATGGGGGGCGTCAAATGACGCCGCAACTGACGTTCCGCGCAGTCGTCCTCGCGATCATCCTTGCGGTGATCCTCGCGGCCGCCAACACCTATCTCGGTCTTTTTGCCGGCATGACAATCGCCTCGGCGATTCCGGCAGCCGTCGTCTCGATGGCCATCCTCCGGCTGCTCGATGGCGGCACGGGCAAGGGGTCTATCCTCGAAAACAACATCGTCGCCACCGGCGCATCGGCCGGTTCATCGATTGCCGCGGGGGTCGTGTTCACGATCCCGGCGCTGGTGATCCTCGGCTACTGGACCGAGTTTCGCTACACCTGGGTGCTCGCGATCGCCGGCCTCGGTGGCATTCTCGGCGTGCTGTTCTCGGTGCCACTGCGCCGCTCGCTGATCGTCGAACAGAAGCTGACTTTTCCGGAAGGACAGGCAGCCGCCGAAGTGCTCAAGACCGGTGAGAACCCGGAGGCGGGATTGCGCACGCTCGGTTGGTCAGCGCTCGGCGGGGGTGTCGCAAAACTCTCTGCCGCGAGCGGTCTGCGGCTGTTCCCGGATACCGCCGCAGCGGCGGGCTACGCCGGCGGTTCGATTGCCTACTTCGGGACCAATCTGTCGCCGGCGCTGCTCGGCGTCGGCTATATCGTCGGGCTCAACATCGGCATCCTCGTGCTGGTCGGCGGCATGATCTCGTGGAACATCGCCATTCCGATCTACGGCGCCTGGCTGCTTGGCAACGATCCGGTACAGGCGGCACAGCTGGCCGACATGGGCGCCGAAGATGCCGCCTGGACGATCTGGTCGGAGCAGATCCGCTACCTCGGCGTCGGCGCGATGCTGGTCGGCGGCATCTGGGCGCTGGTCAGCCTGCGCAGCTCGCTGTTCTCCGGCGTGCGCAGCGGACTCGCCGCTGCACGCAGCGGCGCGGCACGCCGTCAACTGCCGCACACCGAGCAGGACCTGCCGATGCGCGGCGTGCTGATCGGTATCCTGCTGTTCACGCTGCCGCTGTGGGCGCTCTACCAGACAATCGTCGGCACTCTGGCAGTCAGCATACCGATGACCATCATCATGATCGTGACCGGCTTTCTGTTCTGCTCCGTCTCGGCCTATATGGCGGGTCTCGTCGGTTCATCGAACAATCCCGTCTCGGGCATCACGATCGCGACGATCCTGTTCGCCGCCGTCGTGCTGCTCGGCCTGATGGGTCGCGATGCCGCGCTCGGACCGGTCGCTGCGATCATGATCGGCGCAGTGGTCTGCTGTGCCGCCTGCATCAGTGGCGACAATCTCCAGGATCTCAAATGCGGCTACATCGTCGGCGCAACACCCTGGCGACAGCAGCTGATGCTCGCGATCGGCGCGGCCACCAGTGCAATGGTGATGGCGCCGGTGCTGAACCTGCTGGCCAGCGCCTACGGAATCGGCGTGCCGACGCCTGAACACCCGTCGCCGCTGCTGGCACCGCAGGCGACCCTGATGGCGTCCGTCGCGAAAGGCCTGTTCGGCGGCTCGCTGCCGTGGGGCATGATCTCGATCGGCGCCGCCATTGGGGTTGCGATCATCATCGTCGATGAAATCCTCAAGGCACGCGGCGCGAACTTCCGCGCACCCGTGCTCGCGGTCGCCGTCGGCATCTATCTGCCGCTCGAGTTGTCTGTACCAATCTTCGCCGGCGGCCTGCTGTCGCATCTGGCCTCGCGTACGTTTCGCGGCCGCGGCAACGCGGCCGATGCCGAACGCCTCGGGCGCACCGGCATGCTGTTCGCCGCTGGCATGATCACCGGGGAGGCACTGATGGGGATCCTGATCGCCGTGCCCATTGTCGTGGCTGGTCGCGCCGACGTGCTGGCGTTGCCCGGCGGACTGCAGTTCGGCGGCTGGCTCGGTCTCGTCGTGCTGGCCTCGCTCGGCGCAGGGATGTACCGGACGGCATCGCAGCGGCGATCGGGCTAAGCCTTCCGTTCAACGCACTCATGGCCAACAACCGCCGCGCAGTCCTGCTGCTGTGCTTCGCGATCGTCTATCTCGTCTGGGGATCGAGCTACCTGGTCACGCGGATCGGCGTGCAGGAATTGCCGCCGTTCCTGTTCGGCGGCGTGCGCTTCGTGATCGGCGGACTGCTGCTGTTCGTCATTGCCAGACTGCTGCCACAGCGGGGAGCGAGGCTGAGCCGCGTCGAGTGGCGGCACATCTTCGTCGTGGGTTTCTTTACGGTGCTGATCTCGCACGGGTTCAACGCCTGGGCGCTGCAATGGGTGCCCTCGAACCAGGCTGCACTGCTGAACGTCTCGGCTGCATTCTGGATCGCGCTGCTGGGTGCGTCGGGCAAACGCGCGCATCCGGTGACAGGCCTGGTGGCTATCGGCCTGCTGATCGGTTTCGTCGGCGTTGTGCTGGTCATGTGGCCAGATCGCAGCGCCGCGAGCAGCACGATGATCGTCTCCCCCTACGGTTCGCTGGTACCGCAACTCGGCATCCTGCTCGGCTGCTTCGGCTGGGCGGTCGGCACGATCTACATGCGCAAGGCGGAACCGCAGCTCGACCTGCTGACCTTCACCGGCCTGCAGATGTTTGCCGGCGGCATCATGATGCTCGGTCTCGCCTACGCGACCGGCCAGCTCGGCGGTTGGCGCTGGTCGACACCGGGGCTGCTCGCTCTCGGCTACATGACGCTGTTCAGCTCCTGCCTGGCGTACACGGCCTATGCCTGGCTGTCACAGAATGCCTCGCCGGTCCAGGTCGGCACCTACAGCTTTGTGAACCCGGCCATCGCAACGCTGCTCGGTTGGCTGTTCCTGTCCGAACGGCTCAATGCCGCGCAGATCATCGGCATGGTGGTGCTGCTGGCAGGCGTGCTGCTGGTCAGTTGGCCGCAGCGCCCGACGGCTGCCGCCGCCGACGGCAGCGCATGAGATTCAGCGCAGCGCCGCGAGCACGGCACCGATCAACGAACCGACCATCAGAATCATCAGTGGCAGGCCGGCAATGGCGAAACCCAGCGAGCGCTTCCTGGCTGCCTTCGCATAGCCGATCGCATACAGCGCGCGCCCGATTACGAACACAAGGCCGAGGCCCGCGGCCCAGACCGGGCTGACGAAGCTGCCAAAAATCCAGATGCTCGGAATGAAGATGATCAACTGCTCGAGCGTGTTCATCTGAACGCGATAAACGCGCTCGAAGTCCGGGTTGCCACTGGTGGCGGGCGCTGCGACTCCGAAACGACCGCGGGCGCGCCCTACGGCCATCACGAATACGAAGTACTCGATCAGCGACAACGCAATGACGACATAGACCCAGGCCATGCAGCGATCCCCTGTTAATCCGGTGCGCGAGCATACCTTGGTGGCAGAATAGGCACATGGCAGACGGCCCCCGCGGATACGCAGTCCGCATCGACATCCAGGCTGACGGCAGGCGTGTCTGGCGCGGCTTCAACGAGAGCCCGCACCTGGCGCGCTGGTGTTCCGATGGCGCGGCGACCAGCGCCCGCGCGGGAGGCAGCTTCCGCGCCGCCCTCGATCGCCATAGCGAAATGCTCGCCCATATCGATATTTTCGAACCGCCGCGCCGGATCCGGTTGATCCATCTGCCCGCCGCGGGCGCCGAATCGTCCGACAGCGCCCGCGTGGACGACATATTGTTCGAAGCACGCACCACCGAGACGATCGTGCGCGTGCTCGGCTCGGGATTCCTGGCCAACCCGCATGACGACGCGCTGCTGCGCCAGTACCGGGCAGGCTGGCGGCTGGCACTGGCCAGAATGAAGGTCTATCTGGAAAAGCATCTCGACGAGGTCAAGACCCCATGATCGGATTCGTTCTTCGAGCCGTGATCGCCGCCTTCGGCTTATGGCTGGCCTCACGCTGGATCGGTGGTTTGCAGATTGACTCAGCAACAACCCTGCTGCTCGCCGGCTTGCTGCTTGGCATTGTCAATGCCGTGATTCGTCCGATTGCGATCGTGCTGACGTTCCCGATCACGCTCGTCACGCTCGGCATATTCCTGCTGATCGTCAATGCCGGAATGCTCGCGCTAGTCGCGGCCATCCTGCCCGGCTTCACGATCGGCAGCTTCGGCGCCGCCTTTCTCGGTGCGCTGCTGGTCAGCGTTGTCAGCTGGGTCGGCTCCTCGTTCATCGGCTCGAGCGGCATCGAGCGCCTGCGGCGCCGTCGCGACTGAGCATGACGAGACGTCTTCGCACTACCGCACGATGCGCCGCGGCGGCCGCTCTTGCGCTGCTGCTGGTGGCAGCTGCCAGCGCTGAAGACCGGGTCTTCACCGGGTATGCGCGGGACATCAAGTCTGGCGCCCTGCTGTACGTGGAATCGCACTTCATCAGCGCGGCGGGCACGGCGGCGGAGCGGCGTGTCGTATTGTACCGCTGTGCGAACGGGTCCGACGCCTTCGCGCGCAAGGAACTGCAATACGGCACCGTTCGCGAGGAGCCAACCTTCACATTCGTGGACGCTCGCAGCGGCTATACCGAGGGCTTGCGCCGCGGCACGGGCGGCTTCGAGGTGTTCCAGCAAGCCAGCTCGAGCGCCGCACTGCGCACGGCTTCGGTGCCGGACGATGTCGCGATTGTCTCGGATGCCGGCTTCGATGAGTTCGTGCGCCGGCACTGGGACGAACTGCAGTCAGGCAAGACCGTGCGATTCCCGTTCCTGGTGCCGAGCCTGCTCGATTTCCTGACCTTCAAGGTCAAGAAGCAGGGAGAAACGAACATCGAAGATTCGGCGAGCTCGGTGATCCGCTTGAACCTGTCCGGCGTGCTCGGTTGGTTTCTGCCATATATCGAAGTCAGCTACCGCCAGAGCGATCGCGTGCTGATGCGTTACACGGGCCTGACCAACATCCGCGATCTGGAAGGCGAGAACCTTGTCGCCCTGATCAGCTTTCCGGCGCGCGAGCGACGCCGCGTCGAACGCGTCGATCTCGAAGTGCAGCGTGCCGTTCGCCTCGTGTCGCGCTGCCCCTGAATCAGTTGCGCGCGACCCGCGTGCTCTGCAGCAGCTTCAAGGCCGCGCGAACATCTCCGTCCCGGCTCAGCAGCAGATTCGGGCTCAGCTCGAAATCAGCCGGCAGCTCTTGTCCGCCGGGGGTACTGACATCCGGATCCAGCCCGCGGTGATCAATGCGGGTGCCGGACGGCGTCATATAGACGGATGTCGTCAACTTCAGTGCGCGCCCGTCGCGCAGCGGCATGATCGTCTGCACGGATCCCTTGCCGAAAGTGCGGCGGCCAATCAGCGTCGCCCGTTGATGGTCGCGCAGCGCACCGGCGACGATCTCCGCCGCCGACGCTGAATTGCCGTTGACCAGGATCAGGAGCCTTGCGCCATCGAGGATATCGCCAGGGGTTGCCTGCATCTGAAACTGCGCTTCGGGGGTGCGGCCCGAGGCGCTGACGATGACGCCGCGCTCGAGAAAAAGATCAGCGGTATCGACGGCGGCTTCGAGTACCCCACCCGGATTGTCTCGCAGGTCCAGGATCATCGCCTGCAGTCCATCGACCGACGCGGCGCGCAACGACTCAACGGACGTGGCAACGTCGTCACCAGTCGTATCGTCGAAAGCCGTGATCCGTACATAGCCGACGCGATCCGACAGCAACGCGCTGCGGACACTCTGCAGCTCGACGCGCGACCGCTCCAGCGCGAGTTCCACCGGTGCCGGCGCGCCGCGCCGCCGCAGCGTCAGCTGGATCTGCGTCCCCGACGCGCCGCGCATCTGCTCGATTGCAGCTTCCACATCGCCGGCAACCGGCTGTCCGTCGATGCGGACGATCAGGTCGCCCTGCTGCACACCCGCCCGAGCCGCCGGCGAGTCCGCGAGCGGTCGCAAAATCCGGATGCCGTCGCGCTCGGCCGCAACTTCGATTCCGACCCCTGGATAGCTGCCACTAGAATTCTCGAGGATGTCGTCATAAGCGGGCGTGTCGAGGTACATCGAATAGTCATCGAGTCCTGCGAGCATGCCGCGCAACGCGGAGTCGACCAGATCAGCGTTGTCGACCGTCTCAACATACTCCGCCTGCACGCGCGCGAGCACCTCGGCGATCCGGCGCTGGTCCTCGGGCGACCAGACTGCGGTTGACGCGGGTTTCGAGGAGTCCGCCTCGCGGCCTGCCGCCAAGGCACCGAGCCGTGTCAGGGACAGCGCAATACCGAGCCCAAGCCCGGCGGCCAGCGAAACGAGTGCAACAATTTGGGTACGCGACAGACTCATGCGCGGCAGCAAAACGGGCCCTTAAGGCCCCCCGGCGGAGGAGTCTATCCCAACGCGAGGCGGCGAACCGTCTGCGTCGTATCGAGTACTGGCGGCGGCGGAGCCTGGCCGACGCTCAAGTAGAGCGGGAGCTCGTCCAGCAGCGTCTGGAAGGGCAGCGGCTTGCCGATCGCGAAGCCCTGGGCGTAATCCACGCCAAGGAAATGAAGGCGTTGATGGATCTCATCGGTTTCGACGTACTCGGCCACAGTGGCGATCCCCATCGTATGGGCGAGTTGGGCAATCGCCTGCACCATCGAATCGGCGCGCGGATCCTTGAGAATGTCGCGGACGAAGCTGCCATCGATCTTGAGCAGCGTGACCGGCAGCGAACGCAGGTACGACAGTGACGACAGACCTGTACCGAAGTCATCCAAGGCAACGCCGCAGCCGAGCCTGCGCAGCTTGCGCATCAGCACCTCGGCCTTGGCGATGTTCTGAACGGCATCGCTCTCGGTCAGCTCGAAGCAGAACACGCCCGGATCAATACCGGAGTTCTCGAGAGCCTCGATCAGGAACTCGCAGAAGCCGTGATCGTTGAGCGACTGACCCGAGAAGTTCAGGTTGAAGACGACCGCTCGATTGGCGAGCAGTTCGGCAAAGGGCTTCAGTTGCGACAGGGCCTGTTCGACGACCCAGCGGTCGATGACCGGCATCATCTGGTAGCGCTGTGCTGCCGACAGGAACCGGTCGGGTCCCATGATCTCGCCGCGCAGACCCAGCATCCGGATCAAAAGCTCGAAGTGCACCGGCCGGACGCCGTCGTCGCCCGGGTCTGAGCTCGCCATCGGTTGCATGATCTGCGCATCGAGGCGCAGGCGGTTGTTGGCGATGGCATCGCGCAGATCGCCGGCAACCGTGATGTCGGTGTAGCGACGAACGATGCTGACATCAGCCTCCTGGTAGAGCTCGACGCGATTGCGGCCGCGATCCTTGCCGGCCTTGCACGCTGACTCCGCTGCGGCGAGTGAATGAGGCAACGCGTCACCCTTGAGTTCCAGTGGCGCGACGCCGATCGTGACGGACATTTGCAGCCGCGCGGTCGCGTGCACCGTGCCGAGCTGCTCGGCTGCAACGCGCAGGGATTCGGCGAATTCCTCGGCGACATCTTCCTCCGCCGGCAGCAGTACGGCGAAGCGGTCGCCGGAGATACGGGCCGCCAGGGCTCCGGGTGGCAGTCGGCGCCGGATCAGCTCCCCGAGCTGGCCGAGCACGCCGTCACCGATATGCATGCCGAAGGACTCGTTGATCGCGTGCAGCTGGTCGCAGTCGATATACAGCGCACTCCAGTGCGGCGCGCGGCTGTTCTCGCCCATGGCCACGCGAGCGCGCTGCTCCAGCGCGGGCCGCGTCAACAGGCCCGTCAGCGCGTCGTAGCTGGCCTCGATATGCGCCGAGGCCTTGCGGGCGATCAGCTCGACCAGGCGCGCATCGCGCGCCTCGAACTCTGGCGCGCTGAGGTCGCGAAACAAAGCGAGTGCGCCGGTCACGCGCCCGCTTCCCTGGCGGACGGGGCCGGCAAGAATCCGGTACGGAACCGCGTGCTCGCTGTTGGCTCCGCTCGTGACCCGATTGATGATCAAGGGCTCGCGCCGGTTGTGCGTCAGCTGCAGCAGCTGACGATGCGTACGCGCCACGATCGAGGCATCGGCACTGGAGCCGGTGCCGACGCGGACCAGCGCGATGCTTTTCTCGGGCACGATCAGCGCCACCAGGGCGCAGCGCAGATGATCAGCAGAGCTCTGCAGCAGTTCCTTCAGCTGATCGACCTGGTTCCCACCATTCTCAGGATGGCCATCCGCGACCGAGAGCAGCAACTCGACGTCCTTGTCGCGAACACTGAGGGTGCGGTTCAGCGCCAGGATGCTGCTCTGCGCGGCGAGTTCACGCCGCAGGCACTCCATGGCAGGGCGCACCACGGCATTGGCAAAACTGAAGCTCTGCTGTTCGCCGCCGACATCACGCCGCGTAGAGACGGCCACCGTCGCAATGAACTCACCGCTGTCATTGCGCAACCACCACAGGTACACCGGGCAGCCTTCGCCTTCGAGGTAGATCACATCCCCGAGCGCTTCGCGATCGTCAAGGGCATTGCGGTTCGCAAGTAACACGAGATGCGGCAGATCGGGTCCGGTCGTCGATTCGCTGGACCAGCGCAGCTGCGCCTCGGCATCGAACACGCGCACCGCACTCGCGCGCGGCATCAGCGACTTGACGAGCTGCGCATAGGGTTCGAGCGAAGCCCAGGCGTTCGTGTCGGATTTCACTTCTATGGCACCCATTGGCTCGACCGGCATTTCATCGGTCCCACTGTCCGGCAACCACCGCCGGGCGGCCTTGACGCAGTTGGCGTTTTGACAATGCTCGCCGCGCGAAGCTTGAACGGAAGGTGCAGGTTGGCGCGCTGTAGCGCCAGCGTCGACACGAGAATTCACATTTCTGCGGACTATTTGTGAAGCCCGTCACGACTCGCGGGCGTCGCGGGCTAGCGCGCCGGACTCGCGTTGCGGAACCAGGGCCGCGGGTCAACGGGCTTGCCGCCGCGACGGATCTCGAAGTACAGCTGCGGTTGCGGACGTCCGCCGCTGTCACCGGCAGCCGCGATCGTATCGCCGGCCGTGACACGTTCGCCCACCGCCTTGAAGAGCGAATCGTTGTGGCCGTACAAGCTCAGATAGCCGCCGCCATGATCGACGATCACCAGCAGGCCGAGCCCCGCCAGCCAGTCGGCGTAGGCGACACGGCCGTGGTAGATCGAACGCACCGGCGCGCCGCGCTCCGTTGCAACCAGCACGCCATCCCATTTCAGGCCGCCGGCGCGCGTCTGGCCGAAGCTCGCAAGCGTGCGTCCCGCGACCGGCCAGCCGAGTTGGCCGCGCAGCTTTGCAAACTCGGACTTGCTGTCGACCGGAAAGCGTTCGGCTGCGCGCCGCAGTTCCCTGACCAGCTTTTCCAGCACGCGCTGCTGCTGCTGCAGTCGTGACAGACTCGCGGTACGCGAACGCGATTGTGCGGCGAGCCGCTCGAGTACCTTGCTGCGCTCGGCTCGGCCTGCTTCGAGCGTTGCCAGTTCCGCCGTCTGCGCCCGCTCGAGCGCCAGCAGTTCCTCTTCTTCGGCGGCAAGCTCCGCGGACAGCTGCTCGATGCGCACGACATGCTCTTCGATGTGGGTGATCTGCAGCGCCCTTGCGCGACCGAAGTAGCCGTAGTAGGCGAACATCCGCCCGGCTCGCGCAGGGTCGCGCTGATTCAGCAGTAATCGCAGTGGTTCTTCGCGGCCGATCAGGTAAGCCGCCCGGAGTTGTCCGGCCAGGGCGCTGCGTTCGCGTTCGAGGGCCCGCTGTTGTTCCAGTCGCTCGGCCGCGAGTTGCTGTCGGCGTGCACTGCGTTCGGCCCGTTTGACCTTCAGGCGTTCGAGCTCGCGACGGGTCTCGGCAACCTGGGTTTCGGAGCGTCGCAGCTGCCGCGCCAGATCATCGCGCTCCGCCGCATCCCGACTGATCTGCGCGCGCACCCGCTCGATCTCCTTGCGGATTCCAGCCAGGTCTTTCTCGGTGCGGGCCGCGTCCCGTCCGGAACCGGCCGATTGCGCCAGCGCGAGGCCGGCAACGCCCGGCGCGCCTGCGGCAAGCATTCCCAGCACCAGTGCGCAGGCCCGCACTGTGGGGTTCGGACCGGCGCGGAAACCAGCAAGGGGCGGGCAATTGCGGGACGGGCGTCGCACGGACGCATTATAATCGCGACCCTTTGGGTTCTCCGACCTTCGGCATGAGCAGATTGATCGAATTCGCTGGCAATCATCCGTGGCTGGTCTCGGCGGCAGTGCTGTCTCTGCTGCTCGTGATTGCCTTCGAACTGCGGCTCCGGCAAACGAATTTTGCCGCCGTGGCACCGCAGGACGCGATCCGCCTCAGCAACTCCGGCGCGCTGCTGCTCGATCTGCGCAAGAACGACGAGTTTGCCGCCGGACACATCTCCGGTGCACGACGCATGGATTCCAACGAGATCCTCAAGGCGGGCGAAACGCTGAAGAAGTACAAGGAGAAACCGGTCGTCGTCTACTGCGAGAGCGGCTCGCTCGGTGCCTCGGCAGCACGCATCCTTGCGTCGCAGGGTTTCACGAAAGCCGTGAACCTGCGCGGCGGCCTGGCCGGGTGGCGCGCCGAGAACCTGCCTTTGTCACGCTCATCGAAATCATGACTGCCGGTACCGAGACGCAGATTCTGATGTACTCCACCGGCTGGTGCCCGTACTGCGCGCGTGCCCGCTCGCTGCTGCAATCCAAGCAGGTCTCGTTCGAAGAAATCGACATTGACAGTACGCCCGAGCGGCGCACCGAGATGATCAGCCGCAGCGGCCGACGTACGGTCCCGCAAATTTTCATCGGCGCCACGCATGTCGGTGGCAGCGATGACCTGCACGAACTCGATGCGCGCGGTGGGCTCGACCCACTGCTCGCCCCCATCCAGAAGGTGACGCATGGCGGATGAACAAACAGGCAATGGCGCAGCCGCGCCAACCCCGTCGGCTGAACCGGAGTTCTCGTTGCAGTCGGTGTATCTCAAGGACAGCTCTTTCGAGGCGCCCAGCGGTCCGCGTTTCGAAGGACAATGGAATCCGCAGATTTCGCTGGATCTGAACACCCAGGCCGAAACCGTCAGCGACGAGACCCGCGAGATTGTGCTGACCGTCAGCGTCACCGCGAAGGCCGGCGAGCGCACGCTGTTCATCGTCGAGGTCAAGCAAGGTGGTCTGTTCGGCGTGCGCAATCTCGGCGCAGAAGATTATCGACGCGCGGTCGCCAGCGTCGCGCCGAGTGTGCTGTTCCCGTATGCGCGCGCGGTCGTGACTCAGCTCGTATCCCTCGGCGGATTTCCGCAGTTGCTGCTGCCGCCAGTGAACTTCGACGCGCTGTTCGCTCGCTCGCTGGCGGAATCGCAGGCGGCCAGCACGGCACGCAACTGAGCGCAGTGCCGACCGCGGCGCCCGTGAAGCTCGCGCAACCGGTCGCCGTCATCGGTGCCGGCTCCTGGGGCACCGCACTGGCGATCCAGTTCGCGCGCAGCGGCCGCGCGACCCGGCTCTGGGGGCGTAATGCCAAGCGCACCGCCGAGATGCAGCAGGCGCGGCGCAATGTCCAATATCTGCAAGGCGCTGCATTTCCGGAAACGCTGGTCGCGATAACCAGCCTCGGGGACGCTCTGAGCGGCGCCTCTGATGTCGTGATCTCGGTGCCGAGCCATGCGTTTCGCGCGACACTGCTGCAGGTCAAACCGCTGCTTGCATCCGCTGCACGGCTTGCCTGGGCCACCAAGGGCTTCGAGCTCGACACCGGCCTGCTGCCCCACCAGGTTGCGGCCCAGGTCTTTGGTGTCGAGCAACCGACCGCCGTGCTATCGGGACCCACCTTCGCCAGCGAGGTCGGCGCGGGGCTGCCGACCGCGTTGACCATCGCATCGACTGACGTCGTCTTCGCCACCGAGCTGGCCGAATCCCTGTCGACGCCGAACTTCCGCGCCTACACCTCGGCCGATGTCATCGGCGTCGAGGTGGGTGGCGCAGTCAAGAACGTGCTGGCGGTCGGCGCCGGGCTGTCGGACGGACTCGGCTTCGGTGCCAACACCCGCATTGCGCTGATCACCCGCGGCCTCGCCGAGTTGACGCGGCTGGGGATCGCCCTCGGCGCGCAGCGCGAAACCTTCATGGGCCTTGCCGCACTCGGCGATGTCGTGCTGACCTGCACCGACAATCAGTCGCGCAACCGTCGTTTCGGCTTGCTGCTCGCGGAAGGACAAAATGCCGAGATGGCCATGCGGCAGATCGGACAGGTCGTCGAAGGCTATCTCGCCGCCCGCGCGCTGCGCACGGTCGCCCAACGGCTCGAAGTTCCGATGCCGATCTGCGAAGGCATCTACCAGACGCTCTACGAGGGCGTGGCCGCGCGCGAAGTCGTGCGCGGCCTGATGCAGCGGCCGATCAAGGCGGAAACCGACTAGGGGTTGGTAACCACCTCGGCAAAACCGTTCTGCCGCCAGGCTTCATAAACCACGACGGCAACAGAATTGGACAGGTTCAGGCTGCGGTTGCCCGCCCGCATCGGCACCGCTGCAATCCGCTCGCGACCCACCGTGTCGAGAATGTCATCCGACAGCCCCCGCCGCTCCGGCCCGAACAGCAGGCAATCCCCGGGGACATAGCGCAGCTGATCATAGCGGCGTGCGCCGCCCGTCTCGATCGCGAACCAGCGCGCGCCTGCGAGCACGGTGCGACAGGCCGCGAGATCCCTGTGGATATGAACGTTCGCCATCCAGGCGTAGTCGAGCCCGGCACGGCGCAGCGAGCGGCGCTCGAGATCAAAACCGAGCGGCTGGACCAGATGCAGTTCAGCGCCGGTGTTGGCGCACAACCGGATGATGTTGCCGGTGTTGGGCGGAATCTCGGGCTCGAACAGGACGATCCGGAACATGGCGCCGGATGTTAGCGCGTCGCGGCAGACGGGCGCTTCGGCGATAATATCTGCATGGCTGCCGTACGCGAGACCTCCGACAACCCTCTGGCCCTGCGCTTCTGCGGGCTCGAGTTCGCCTCGCCGATCGTGCTGCTGTCAGGCTGCGTCGGCTTCGGCGAGGAATACACCAGAGTCGAAGGCTTCTCGAACACCGACGTAGGCGGCATCGTACTGAAGGGCACGACCGGCCAGGCGCGCCTCGGCAATCCCGCCCATCGCGTCTATGAGACGCCGATGGGCATGCTGAACGCGATCGGGCTGCAGAATCCTGGCGCCGAGCACGTGGTGCGCAAGATCCTGCCCACGCTCGATTTCGCCGAAACCCGATTCATTGCCAATGTTTCCGGTTCGACGATCGAAGAGTACGTCGAGGTCACGCGCCGCTTCGATGACTCACCGATCGACGCGATCGAGATCAATATTTCCTGCCCCAACGTCAAGGAAGGCGGTGTGCAGTTCGGCAACTATCCGGACATGTCGGCGCGGGTCGTCGCGGCCTGCCGCGCGGTCACGAACAAGCCGATCATCACCAAACTGTCGCCGAACCAGACCGATATCCGCGAGAACGCGCGGCTGTGCATCGAAGCGGGCAGCGATGCGCTGGCGGTGATCAATACGATCATGGGCATGGCGATCGATGTGAAGTCACGTCGCCCCGTGATCGGCAATGTGCAGGGCGGCCTTTCAGGGCCTGCCATCAAGCCGATCGCATTGCTGAAGGTGCATCAGGTTTTTGAAGTCGCCAAAGTGCACCGCGTGCCGATCATCGGCCAGGGCGGAATCCTGACTGCAACGGACGCGCTGGAGTTTCTCATTGCCGGCGCGACCGCCGTCGGCGTGGGCACCTCGTTGTTCTATGACCCGCTCGTCTGCCGCAAGATCAATCGCGGTATTGCCGAATATCTTGCCGCGAACGGTTTCGCGAACGTGCAGGATATCGTCGGTACGCTCGACACCCGTCGATAGCACCGGCGACACCGCTGCGGCCTGCGTGCTAACTTCCCGCGCATGGAAATCCACGGCAGCGTTGCACTGGTGACCGGTTCCAACCGCGGCCTCGGTCGCGGGTTCGTTCTCGCCCTGCTTGAACGTGGCGCGTGCAAGGTCTACGCGACGGCACGCGACCCAGCGGGCCTGCAAAGCCTGGTGTCGGTGGATCCAGCGCGAGTCGTGCCGCTGCAGCTCGACGTGACCCGGGATGAGCAGATCACCGCCACGGTGCAGCGCTGCGGTGATCTTTCGTTGCTGATCAACAACGGCGGTGTCGCCGCGATAAGCGGTTTCCTGAATGCACCGAGCCTTGACGGCGCGCGCGCCGCAGCGCACGCATGTCATGAGTGTGTTCTCGGCAGCCATCGAATCGGACATGTCGACCGGAACGCCCGGTCCGAAGATCTCCGCAGTAACACATGCTCACAACTGTCTGACTGCACTCGAAGATGGGCAGCTCGAGCGGTTCCCCGATTTCAAGTCGCAACGGATGCGTGAAGCCTACCGGCGCGATCCGGAAGGGACTGAATGCGGATACGACGGGCGCTCATTCGTCGGGTCCGTCTTCGAGTTCCAGTTCCTTCAGTTTGCGCGTCAGCGTATTGCGTCCCCAACCGAGCAGCTTGGCTGCCTCCTGGCGGTGCCCGTGGGTATGCGCAAGCGCGATGCGGATCATCGTGCGTTCGAAGTCCGGCAACGCGTCATTGAGCAGGCTCTGTGAACCCGGCTTGGCCGCTGCAGCCCGCGCCCAGCGCGCCAGCGCGTCGGTCCAGCCCGCGCCAGCGTCGCTGGTGCGGCCCGCGATGTCTGCCGGCAGATCCTCGACGAGGATCTCGGCACCCGGCGCGAGCACCGTCAGCCGGCGACACAGGTTGACCAGTTCGCGGACGTTTCCCGGCCAGCTGTGCTGTTCGAGGCGCGCCCGCGCGCCAGGCGACAGTCGCTTCGGCTCCACGCCAAGCTCGACACTCGCGACGTGCAGGTAGTGTTGCAGCAGATCGTCAATATCCTCGAGCCGCGCGCGGAGCGGCGGCAGCTCAATACGAATCACATTGAGTCGATGGTAAAGGTCTTCGCGAAACTCGCCGCGCGCGACGCGCTGTTCGAGATTCTGATGGGTCGCGGCGATCACGCGCGCATCGACCCGGATCGGCTGCTGTCCGCCCACTCGATAGAATTCACCCTCAGCGAGCACGCGCAGCAAGCGGGTCTGCAAGGCGGTGGGCATGTCGCCAATCTCATCGAGGAACAGGGTCCCGCCGTCTGCCTGCTCGAAGCGTCCGCGACGCTGCGCCTCGGCGCCGGTAAAAGAGCCGCGCTCGTGACCAAACAGCTCGGACTCGAGCAGCTCGGACGGAATCGCCGAGGTATTGAGCGCAATGAACGGCTTTGCGGTGCGCGGGCTGTGGTCATGCAACGCCCGCGCAACCAGCTCCTTGCCCGTGCCCGATTCGCCAGTCACGAGCACCGTCACGCTGGAGCGCGACAGGCGGCCGATGGACCGAAATACCTGCTGCATCGCTGGCGCTCTGCCAAGCAGCTCCGGGATACGCGGCGCATCGGCACCACCGGACTGCGAACGCGCCGCGGTTTGCGCGGCGCGACGCACCAGATCAACCGCCTGGTCGATATCGAACGGTTTCGGCAAGTATTCAAACGCGCCACTCTCGTAGGCAGAGACCGCGTTGCCGAGATCCGAGTGGGCCGTCATGATGATGACCGGCAGAGACGGGCGACTTTCGTGCACTTGGCGAATCAGATCGAGACCCGACAGCCCGGGCATCCGGATGTCCGTGACCAGCACATCGGGCGCGTCGTCGCGCAGCGCAAGCAGGACAGGTTCGGCCGAATTGAATGTCTTGGCGATCATGCCGCCGTTTCGCAGGGCGCGCTCGAGTACCCAGCGGATCGATGCATCGTCGTCGACGAGCCAGACGCGAAGCGGTTCGGCACTCATGAATTGGACAGCTCCAGCGGGATGATCATCGAGAACGCCGTGCGGCTAGGCTCGCTCTGAAATTCGATCGCGCCCCCATTGCGCGTGATCAGCTCCTGCGCGACGGCAAGGCCCAGTCCGGACCCTTGAGCCCGGCCGGTCACGAGCGGATAGAACAGGCTGCCGCGGATCCCTTCTGGCACGCCCGGCCCGTTGTCCTCGACGTCGATGCGCGCCGCCAGCCGGCAGCGCGAAGCGCCGATGCTGACATGCGACAGCACCCGCGTGCGCAGCATGATGCGGCCGCGATCGCCAATGGCCTGCAGAGCATTGCGTGCCAGATTCAGCAGCGCCTGGATCAGCTGGTTCCGATCGAGCATCGCTTCGGGCAGGCTGGGGTCGTAGTCGCGTTCGATCAGCACCGTAGCAGGCGCCTCGGCGCGCAGCAGGTGGTAGACGTGTTCGCAGATCTCGTGAACGTTGATCAGCGCGTTTTGCGGCGCACGCGTCGGCACGATCATCGAGTCGACCAGGGCGGCGAGCCGGTCGGCCTCATTGATGATGACCGCGGTGTACTCACGCAGCGCCGGATTTCCAAGTTCGCGCTCGAGCAACTGCGCGGCGCCGCGCAATCCACCGAGCGGATTCTTGACCTCATGGGCAAGCTGACGCGTCATCAGCCGGCTGCCTTCGAGCCGGGCGCGCAGCTCGCTCTCCTGCGTCAAACGGCTGCGCTGCGTTTCATCAGACAGCTCCAGCAGCAGATGGGTACCGGTCATCTGCTCTTCCAGCGGCGTGATCGTGATATCGAGCACGCGCGGTTCGCGGGGCGTTGCAGCAATGCGGATCGTGACTTCCCGCTCGGCGATGGTCTTGGCCTGTTCGCGCGCGCGGCGCAGCGTCGCGATCAGCCCATTCGATTCGCTGAGAAGATCCGCGAACGGTCGGCCGCGCGCCTGGTTGAAACTGATCGCCAGCAGATCCTGCGCGGCGACGTTCGCGTACACCACGCACAGCTGGGCATCGAGCACCAGCAGACCGGTTGAGAGCGCATCGAGCAACTCCGCCGGGTCGTAGTGCGACAGCGGCGAGGCAAACAGCCGCTCAACCACCATCGCGCGCGCCCCGTGGTGACGGCGGCGCAAGGCGCCTAGTCAACGTGCCGGTGGCCGCTTGTTCGTATTGGACGGCGCCGGGGACCGCGACGGCTGCAGCAGTGAAGGCTGTCGCACGTAGAACGTCAGCTCGGGCGTACGGCAGACGACTTCGCCGGGACTGCCTTCGAAGACGACGACCGCCTGATAAGTGCCACGCGCGATCGGGCTGATGGTGTAGATCGGCAGGCCCGCAGGGCTGCGTTGCGCCGCGCCATTCAGATACAGCACCGCTTCGGCACCGCGCGGGCCCGCGAACGAGACGGACACGGAGGTCACGTTGGGTAGCACTTCCTCGGGCTGCGGCGACGTGATGCGGCAGCTGACGGTTTCGCCTGGCGGGGCAGCGACGGCGTTCGACGTCGTCCCTGCTATCGTGGGCGATGGCGTTGATGTGTAGGTCTGGGCGCTCGGCAGCTCGACCTTCTCGGCCTTGACCGACTTCGGCGGCGGTCGGTCGGAGTAATGCACGATGACCTTGTCGCCGACACGTTCCTCCCACCGGTACGTTTCGGCGTCGGCTACCGACACCCGCAAGGCGCCAAGGGTCACGACAAGGATTATGGTAAGAGTGCGCATGATCAAGCTTCAGCCTAGCCCCGGAAGTGCGCCCGGGTAAAGCTTGGACCGTAACCGTTCCGCTGAGTTGCGGCCTGCTTCGCAGGCAACGGCGCAGAGGAGCCCTGGGCAGAGCCGCGCAGGATCGATCGGCGCGGGGGCCGATCGATGCTTGCGCAGGTTCCGCCCTGACCCGAGGGCCGCTCAACAACGCATCACACGCTGTAGTACATGTCGAGCTCGACCGGGTGCGTGCTCATCCGGAAGCGCGTGATCTCCTGGGTCTTCAGCCCGATATAGGCGTCGATGACGTCGTTCGTAAACACACCGCCGCGCGTCAGGAACTCGCGATCCTTGTCGAGGTGCTCGAGTGCCATGTCGAGTGAGTGACAGACCGTCGGAATGTGCTTGGCTTCTTCAGGCTCGAGGTCGTACAGATCCTTGTCCGCCGGGTCGCCGGGGTGAATCTTGTTCTGGATGCCGTCAAGGCCGGCCATCATCATGGCCGCGAACGCAAAGTACGGATTCGCGGTCGAATCCGGGAAGCGGACTTCGATACGACGCGCCTTCGGATTCGCAACCCAGGGGATACGGATCGACGCACTGCGATTGCGCGCCGAGTACGCGAGCATGACGGGTGCTTCGAATCCCGGCACCAGGCGCTTGTAGCTGTTGGTACCGGCATTGGTGAACGCGTTGATGGCCTTCGCGTGCTTGATGATGCCGCCGATGTAATACAGCGCGATGTCTGAAAGGCCGCCGTACTTGTCGCCGGCGAACAGCGCCTGGCCTGCCTTCTGCAGCGATTGGTGGACGTGCATGCCTGAGCCGTTGTCGCCGACCAGCGGCTTCGGCATGAAGGTCGCCGTCTTGCCATAGCCGACCGCGACGTTGTGCACAGCGTACTTCAGGATCTGGACTTCGTCGGCCTTGCGGACCAGGCCGCCGGGACCGATGCCGATCTCGCTCTGGCCACCGGTGGCGACCTCATGGTGGTGCACCTCAACAACGAGACCGAGCTCTTCGCAGGCCGAACACATCGCATTGCGGATATCCTGGAAGGCATCGACCGGTGGCACCGGAAAGTAGCCGCCCTTGACGCCCGGGCGATGGCCGCGATTGCCTTCGTCATAGGAAGTATTTGAATTCCACGCGCCCTGCACCGAGTCGATCTCATACGAGCAGCCGTGCATCTCGTTTTTCCAGCGGACGCTGTCGAAAATGAAGAACTCGTTCTCGGGGCCGAACATCGCGCCATCGGCGATGCCGGTGCTCTTCAGATAGGCCTCGGCGCGCTTGCCGAGCGAGCGCGGATCGCGCTCATAGCCCTGCATCGTCGCCGGCTCGATGATGTCGCAGCGGATGTTGACGGTGGATTCCTCGAAGAAGGGATCCAGCACCGCTGTGCCCGCTTCCGGCATCAAGATCATGTCGGACTCATTGATGCCTTTCCAGCCAGAGATCGACGAGCCGTCGAACATCTTGCCGTCGCGAAACAGCACATCGTCGACGACCTTGCCGGGGATCGTGACGTGCTGCTCCTTGCCGCGCGTATCGGTGAAGCGCAGATCCGCCCACTTCACTTCCTTGTCCTTAATCATCTTGATCACATCAGCAGGGGTCATGAGTCCTCCGGGAAAGGGTCTTCTTGTCGGTCGGGCCGAACGGTCCAGCCCCCAATATCTTTTGCACGCCTCGTGCCAGTTCGTACCGGCTCAGTATCAAGGGCTTAGACGCATCTGCACAGGCTGTCGCACCATGATAGGTCAGTCACCGGCCCAGAACGCACCGATGCAGGGCGAGCTGCCCAAAATCTGGCGCGCTTGGTGGAGGGTCGCACAGTGATCGTGCAGGGATTGATCGCTATATATGGACGTGAAGACTTCAATGGGCTATATAAACCTGCTATGGAAAGCTCAAGCGTCTCGCGCCATCCGCCAGTCTCTGGCCCGACGATGGGCACTGCCGGGCTGCGGGCCTTCGAACGAATCGCCTCGCTCTGGCAGCTCTCGGTCGCACAGCAACTGCTGCTGCTCGGCCTGCAGTCACGCTCGACCTATTACAAATGGCGACGCGACCCGGCAGCGCGCTTGCCGCGCGACACGCTCGAGCGCCTGTCCTACCTGCTCGGAATCTACAAGGCGCTGCAATGGTTGTTTCCCGATCCGGCCGCCGCCGATGGCTGGCTGAAACGGCCCAACCAGGCGGCACCGTTCGGCGGCCGCTCGGCACTCGAACACATGCTGTCGGGCAACGTCGCCGATCTGTTCATCGTTCGCCAGTACCTCGATGCCCAGCGCGGTTGATGCACCGCTGCGCCAAAGCCGCTGGGAGCCGGCCTTTCGCCTGATCGCAAGCCGCTTCCCCCCGATCGACCTGTTCGAACGGATTTCAGAGCCGGCGGACTGGGATGCGCTCTACGCGCTCGAGTCACTGACCAACCCTCGCATCCGCGATGAAGTCGGCCAGATCCAGCTCGTGCCACCCGAGGAGCGCGTATCCGGCCCTGGCGCCACCGTGATCATGGCGTCATTCACGCATCTGAACCCCGCTGGCAGCCGCTTCGCCGATGCGACCGTGGGTGCGTTCTACGCTGCCGAGTCCCTCGAGACTGCGATTGCAGAGACACGCTACCACCGCGAACAGTTTCTGCGCGCGACGTCGGAGCCAGCGACCGAGCTCGAACTGCGGTGCTATCTGGTGGACATCGACGGGCCGTTTCACGATCTGCGCGGCCGGCGCGACGATCCAGCCTGGCAAGGGGTCTACTCGAAGACGTCGTATTCGGAATCGCAGGCTTTTGCGCGCACGCTGCGAAGCGCCGGCTCAAACGGCATCTGCTACGACAGCGTGCGACGCGCGCGCGGCAGCTGTGTCGCGGTGTTCCGCCCGCGGCTGATCCGCAACGTTCGCCAGAGCCTGCACCTGCGCTACGTCTGGGACGGCACACACATCAGCAGCGTCTACGAGTTGCGGCTACTCAGCAGCTGACGCCGGGGCCGCCGCGTCGCGCGCCTGCGCGAAATCACCGGCCAGCGCCTTGTTGATCGCGGCAAGTGCCGTGGCCCGCGCCACCGCCGACTGAACGACACGCGACTGGAAGTCGAGTCGTGAACGCTCGGCATCGAGTACGACCAGGAAATCACTGGCGCCTGCGTCGTAACGCACCGCGGCCAGTTCTGCGGCGCGTCGGCTTGCAACCAGTCCCGCCTCGTTCGCTGCGAGAGACTGATTCGCCGCCCGATAGGCTGCGAACGCATTCTCGGTTTCCTCCAGCGCACGCAACACGGTCTCGTCGTAGGCGGCGAGCGCGCCAGCGGCGCGCGATCGCGCCGCGCGGACCCGCTGCCGGACGCGTCCTGCTTCGAGGAAACTCCAGGTCAGCGACGGCCCATAGCGCCAGCGCTCTGCGGTAGCCGTGAACAGGTCGTCGCGGTCCTGGGCGGTGTAGCCGAAACCTCCAAGCAGTGTGATGCGCGGCCACCATTGCGCCTGCTCGACCCCAATACGGGCCGTCGCGGCCGCAAGCCGCTGCTCAGCCGCGCGGATATCGGGGCGCCGGCGCAGCCAGTCCTCGGGACTCCCCACCGCGACGATGGGTGCCAGCGAAGGAACGGCGCGCTCGGCCGCCAACCATTGTGTTCGCAGCTGTTCGACCGAGGCGACGACGAGCACCGCCAGCCGCTGCTCCTGCCGGGTGACCTCCAGATCGGTGTCGGGCAGTCGAGCCGCCACATCCGCAATTTGGCCGCGGGCCCGCGACACGTCGAGATCGGTGCCACGCCCCGCCTCGAGCTGCCGCTCGAGGATGCGCAGATTCTCGGCGAAATTTGCCAGCGCCTCACGCTCTATGGCCCGGCGCTGCTCCGCGCCGCGCAGTGCGAACCAGGCTTGCGCGACCTCGGCAACGGTTGCTGCCTGTACCGCTCGCCAGTCCGCTTCGCGTGCGCTGGCTTCGCCGCGCGCTGCCGCGGCCGCCCGTCGCGACGCACCGAACACATCGATCTCCCATGAGGCATCAAAACCGCTCCGATAGGTCGTCGCCGCCGCCTGCCCGACGGGCAGGAACGGATCGAGCGAACTCGGTTCGCTGCGCTCGCGCTCGGCCGCAGCGGTCACGGTGGGAAACAAGCCGAAGACGGTCAGCCCTCGCAGCGCGCGCGCTTCATCGAGCCGCGCTCGCGCCTGCGAAAGCGATCGGTTCTCGGCGAGTGCGCGCTCGATCAACGCGTTCAGTTCTGGTTCGCCGAAGCTGCGCCAAAGTTGCGGTGTGACCGCTTGACTCGAAAACCGGGCATCTTGCGCGCCACTGAAACCGACCGGAACCGGCGGCTCCGGCGGCACGTGGTTCGGCCCGACCGCACAGCCGCCGAGCAGTGCGGCCGTGCCCGCCAGCAACGCCAGTAATCTTGCGCTAGTCATGGCGGGTCGAAAACCTGCGCAGAATGACGTAGAAAACGGGCGTCAGGAACAGACCGAACAAGGTCACGCCGAGCATGCCGGCGAACACGGTGACGCCCATCACGTGGCGGATCTCGGAACCCGCGCCGCTCGCGAACACCAACGGCACGACCCCCATGATGAACGCTGCGCTCGTCATCAGGATCGGCCGCAGGCGCAAGCGGCTGGCCTCGATCGCAGCGGAAATGATGTCGCGACCCTGCTTCTCCAGCTCACGGGCAAATTCGACGATCAGGATCGCATTCTTGCAGGCGAGGCCCATCAGCACGACGAGTCCGACCTGCGTGAAAAGATTGTTGTCGAGGAAGTTCGGCGCACCGCTCGCGCCGAAAACTGCCAGCGACAGACCCTGCACCGTATTGACGAGCCAGATTCCCCCGACCGCAGACAGCAGGCACAGCGGCACGATCAGGATCACAGCCAGCGGCAGCGTCCAGCTCTCATACAGCGCGGCGAGCACGAGGAACACCAGCAGCACGCACAGTGGATACACGAGTAGCGCCGCATTGCCCTGCGCCACCTGCTGGAACGACAGCCCCGACCACTCGAAGCTCAGACCGTTCGCGAGCGTCTGATCGGCAAGTGACGCTGCCATCTCGAGCGCTTCGGTCGAGGACATCCGCGACGGATCGGCACCGCCGGCGATATCTGCGGCTGGATAGCCATTGAAGCGCACCACCGGGTCGGGTCCGAAAGACTGACTGACCTCGACGAGCCCACCGATCGGCACCATCTGGCCGCTGGCATTGCGCACCTTGAGCCGCGTGACATCCGCGATCTCGTCGCGAAACGGCGCATCGGCCTGGGCATAGACGGTGTAGGTACGGCCGAACAGCGTGAAGTCATTGACGTACGCCGATCCGAGATAGACCTGCAGCGTCTCGTACAGATCGGTCAGCGACACACCCTGCTGCTTCGCTCGTGCGCGATCGACAGTCGCCTCGAGCTGCGGCACATTGGCCTGGTAGGCCGTCAGGATCGAGAACGGATCAAACCCCGGCGTCTGCCGCATCCGGCCGATCAGCGCCTGGACGTTGTCGTTGAGTGCGGCGAACCCGAGCCCGCCGCGATCCTGGACGTACATCTCGAAGCCCGCCGCGTTGCCAAGACCGATCACGGCCGGCGGCATCAGCGCAAAGCTGAGCCCTTCCTTGATGCTGCTGAACTCGACATTCAGGCGTTGCACGAGATCGACCGCGGAAAGTTCCCGTTCGCTCTGCGGCTTCAGTCCGATGAACACCGTGGCGAAGCTCGGGGTGTTCGAGTTCTGCAAGGCATTCAGCCCTGGAAACGCCACGACGTTCTCGACCCCCGGCTGCTCCAGCGCGATCCGCGTGATCTCGAGCGCCACGGCCTCCGTACGATCGAGCGATGCGCCCTCGGGCAGCAGTGCGCCGGCGAAAAGATACAGCTTGTCCTGGGTCGGGATGAAGCCCGCCGGCACCGCGCGGAACGCCAGCAGCGCCAGACCAATCATCACGAGGTAGCCGGCGATCGCATAGCGGCGGTGCTGCAACAGTCCAGCAACCCGCACCGAATAGCCTTCGCTGGCCCTGGCAAAGAACCGGTTGAACGGCCCGAAGATCCAGCCGACTGCACTATTGATGATCCGGGTCGCACGATCCGGCGGCGCGCCGTGGGGCCGCAGCAGCACCGCTGCCAGCGCGGGCGAAAGTGTCAGCGAGTTGATGGTCGAGATCAGCGTCGAGATCGCGATCGTGACCGCGAACTGGCGGTAGAACTGGCCAGTCACCCCGCCAATGAAGGCGAGCGGAACGAACACGGCAATCAGCACCAGGCCGATCGCAATGATCGGGCCGGAGACTTCGGACATCGCGCGGTGTGCCGCTTCGCGTGGCGCGTGGCCGGCCTCGATATTGCGTTCAACGTTTTCAACGACGACGATCGCGTCGTCGACGACGATGCCGATCGACAGCACCAGGCCGAACAGTGTCAGCGTGTTGATCGAAAAGCCAAGCAACCACAGCACGGCGAAGGTGCCGACGATCGACACCGGCACCGCTATCAGTGGGATCACCGAGGCGCGCCAGGTCTGCAGGAACAGCACGACCACGATCACGACCAGCAGCACGGCCTCGAGCAGGGTTGTGATCACGGACCTGATCGATTGGCGCACGAACACCGTCGGGTCGTAATCGACGGACCAGCTCAGGCCTGGCGGAAAGTTCTTCTCCAGGCGCGTCATCGCGGCCCGAACATCGTCCGACAGCCGGATGCTGTTGGCACCGGGCGCTTCGAAGATCGGGATCGCCACGCTCAACCTGCCGGTGTTGATCGAGCGCAGCGCGTACTCGGACGCACCAAGTTCCACCCGCGCGATATCCTTGATGCGGGTCAACTCACCGGCTGGCCCGGTCTTGACGATGACATCGGCGAACTCCTCGACGGTCTCGAGACGGCCCTGCACGTTGATCGAGATCTGGACGTCCGAGCCCATCGGTTGCGGCGGCGCACCGATCGAGCCGGCCGAGACCTCAACGTTCTGCTCGCGCAGCGCGCGCACGACATCGCCCGCCGAAATGCCGCGGGCCGCGGTCTTCTGCGGGTCGAGCCAGACGCGCATCGCGTAGTCGCCGCCACCAAAGATGAATGCCTGGCCAATGCCGTCGAGCCGGTTGAGCTCATTGCGGATGTTCAGCAGGATGTAATTGCGAATGTAGAGCTGGTCGTAACGTCCATCAGGCGAGTTGATGAACACGACCATGGTCAGATTCGGCGACGACTTGACCGTGGCCACACCGAGCTGTCGCACCGGCTCCGGCAGGCGCGGCAGCGCCTGCGAGACGCGGTTCTGCACTTGCACCTGGGCGACATCCACATCAACGCCGATTCCGAAGACGACGTCCAGCGTCATGACGCCGTCGGAGGCCGACACCGACTTCATGTAGATCATGTTGTCGACGCCGTTGATCGCTTCTTCGAGTGGCGCCGCGACGGTTTCGGAAATCGTAGTCGGGTTCGCCCCGGGGAACACCGCACGCACCTGGACGGTCGGCGGCGCAACGTCCGGATACTCGCTGAGCGGCAGCGAAGGAATCGCCAGCAGCCCGGCGACGAATATCAGGATCGACAGGACGGCCGCAAAGATCGGCCGGTCAATGAAGAACCGCGAGGCATCAAACTTCACGTCGTGACCGTAGCGCTACCTGGCGGGAGCCGCCTGGGGATCTTCCATCGGCACCAGCACAGGTACCACCGGCATCCCCGGGAAAAAGATCTTCCGCACGCCGTTCACGACGACTTTGTCCGCCGGCTCCAGACCCCCCAGCACCATACGCAAACCTTCGACCTGACCGCCGAGCTGCACGTCCTTGCGCATCGCGAGGTTGTCGTCGCCAACCACGTAGACGTACTTGCGGTCCTGGTCGGTCAGCACCGCCATCTGATGAATCAGCAGCGCCGGACGCTCGCCGCTGCCGCGCAGCTGCACCCGCGCGAACAGCCCGGGTGTGAACACGCCGTCGTCGTTCTTCAGCAGCGCGCGCGCGCGGATCGTGCCGGTGGCCGGATCGAGCGCATTGTCGAGGAACACCATCTCGCCCTCGTGCGGATAATCGGTTTCGTTGGCAAGTCCAACGCGCACCGGGTGGCGCGCATCGCGGGAACTCTCGCGCTCGCCGGCGCGCGCCAGCTCCTGATACTTCAGGTACATGCGCTCGTCGCCTTCGAACTCGACATAGACCGGGTTGACCGACACAACGGTGGTCAGGACGCTGCTCCCGGCCGCCACGAGATTTCCCGGCCGTACCCGGGCAGAACTCACGAGTCCGTCGATCGGCGAGCGGATGCGCGTGAACTCGAGACTCAGCGCCTGCTGCCGCTCTTCAGCCTCGGCCGCCTTCAGATCGGCCTCGGCCTGACGCAGCTCGCCGCGCCGTGCTTCGAGTTCTTCTTCAGAGACCGCGCGGGCGGCGCGCAGCTTATCGGCACGTGCAGCCTCGAGGCCAGCGACACTGGTGCGCGTCGCCGCGCGGGCCGTGTTGGCGCGGGCCCGGTCAAGCGCGGCGCGATACTCGCGATCATCGACCGTGAACAGCAGATCGCCCTTCTTGACCTTGCCGCCCTCGCGAAAATGCATCGCCGCCAGATAGCCGGTTACGCGCGGACGAATTTCGACGTTATCAATCGCAGCGATGCGTCCGTCGTAGTGATCCCACTGCGCGACAGAACGACTCAGGACCTGAGCAACGCTGACCTCCGGCGGCGGTAGCTCCGGCGGGCCGCCGCCACTGCAGGCTGTCAGCAGCAACACCGCGCCGCCGAACATGGCAGCGAGACAACGATAGGGCATGGACGGTAGTCGCCTCAGTCGGGCACGGGCGCAAGCAACGCCGGCGGGTCAGGGGATCGGCGCAGTTTACGCCGGTCACGGGCGCGTGTCCCGCCCCGCTATAATTGGAGGCGTGAACCGCAGGACACCCATGGTCGAGACCAACGCCGCGCCGCCAACCTTTCAGGAACTGATCTTCGCGCTCCAGCAGTACTGGTCGAAACAGGGTTGCGTCGTGTTACAGCCCTATGACATGGAGATGGGTGCGGGCACGTTCCACACCGCGACCTTTCTGCGATCGATCGGCCCCGAGCCGTGGAGTGTTGCCTACGTGCAGCCTTCACGGCGCCCGACCGATGGGCGTTATGGAGACAACCCGTTCCGACTGCAGCATTACTACCAGTTCCAGGTGCTGATCAAACCTTCACCGCTCGACATCCTGGATCTCTACGTCGACTCGCTGCGCACTCTCGGCTTCGACCCGCTGACTCACGACATCCGTTTCGTCGAAGACAACTGGGAGTCGCCGACACTCGGCGCCTGGGGGCTGGGCTGGGAAGTCTGGCTCAACGGCATGGAAGTCACACAGTTCACTTACTTTCAGCAGGTGGGCGGTCTCGACTGCCGGCCGGTGAGCGGCGAGATCACCTACGGCCTCGAGCGCCTGGCCATGTACCTGCAGGGCGTCGAGAGCATCTTCGACATTGTCTGGGCGAACGGACCGCGCGGTCGGGTTACCTACGGCGATGTGTTCCATCAGAACGAAGTCGAACAATCTGCGTACAACTTCGAGCAGGCACCCATTGACGTGCTGCTGCGCCATTTCGATGAGCACGAGCAGATCTGCAAGCAGCTGCTGGAAGCCAGGCTACCACTGCCTGCCTACGAACAGGTGCTGAAGGCCTCACACACTTTCAATCTGCTGGACGCGCGCAAGGCCATCTCGGTCACCGAACGACAGCGCTATATCCTGCGGGTGCGGGCGCTGTCGCGTGCCGTTGCGGAGGCCTACTACGCCAGTCGCGAAGCGCTGGGATTCCCGCTGCTGGCCGGCGGCGCAGAGATCGCGCACCCATGAGCGGATCGAGCAGCGCTGACTTCCTGTTCGAGCTCGGTACCGAAGAGCTGCCACCGCGAGCGCTGCGGGAGCTGGAGCAGGCGCTGTGCCGCGAGGTGGTCGAGCGCTTCGATGCCGCGGGACTCACTCATGGCGCGGCGCATTCCTACGCCGCACCGCGTCGTCTGGCGGTGCTGGTGCGCGCGCTGGCGTCGCAGCAGTCGGAGCAGCACGTGCGACGCCGCGGCCCGCCAGTCAGTGCCGCTTTCGATCCGAGTGGTGCGCCGACGCGCGCCGCTCTCGCGTTCGCAGAGAGCTGCGGCAGCAGCGTTGCTGAACTTGGCCGGATCCGCGAAGGCAAGGGCGAGTTCCTGTTGTACGAGGCGCGTCAACCGGGCGCTGCGAGCACCGAGCTGATACCCGACATCATCCGCACGGCGCTCGATGCATTGCCGATCGCGAAGCGAATGCGCTGGGGCAGCAGCGACGCACAGTTCGTGCGACCGGTGCACTGGTTGCTGCTGCGACACGGCGAGGCCGTCATTCCTGCGCGTATTCTGGATACGGATGCCGCTGGCACCTCGCGCGGCCATCGCTTTCTGGCGCCGCGCGAACTGTCGATCAAGGCGCCCGCTGACTACGCAGACACGCTGCAGCAGCAAGGCTATGTGATCGCGGACTTCGCGACCCGGCGTCAGCAGATCGAAAAGCAGGTCGCGGCCTGCGCCGCGGAGTGCGGTGGCATCGCGATCGTCAGTGACGCGCTGCTCGATGAGGTCACGGCGCTGGTTGAATGGCCGGTCGCGATGGTCGGTAAGTTCGAAGCACGCTTCCTCGAACTACCACGCGAAGTGTTGCTCTCGACGCTGCAGGACCATCAGCGCTACTTCGCGATCGAAGACCCAGCCGGCAAGCTGCTGCCGTGGTTCATTACGATCAGCAACATCCCGAGCCGCGACCCGGCGCAGGTGCGCGCCGGCAACGAGCGCGTCGTGCGGCCACGGCTTTCCGACGCCGCGTTCTTCTGGCAGCAGGATCGACGCCAGCCACTGGCTGCCTCGCGGCCCGCTCTCGATCAGGTTACCTATCAGGCCAAGCTGGGTTCGATCGGCGCCCGCACGGAGCGAGTCGCGGCACTGGCCGATGTCGTAGCGGTGGCGATTGGCGCTGACCGCGCATTCGTTGCGCGCGCTGCACAACTCGCCAAGTGCGATCTGGTGTCTTCGATTGTCGGCGAGTTTCCGGAACTGCAGGGAATCATGGGGGCGTATTACGCCAGCGCAGACGGTGAAGCGGCTGAAGTCGCGAGCGCAATCCGCGAGCACTACTTGCCGCGCGGCGCGGGTGATCAGATCCCGCAGTCACGCGGCGGCATGGCGCTTGCGCTGGCCGACAGGCTCGACACGCTCGCCGGCATTTTCGCGATCGGCCAGAAGCCGAGCGGTACCCGCGATCCGTTCGGCCTGCGTCGCGCCGCAATCGGTCTGCTGCGAATCGCCGAGCAGGCAGCGCTCGATATCGATCTACCGCAGCTGGTGGCAGAGGCCGTCGCAGCGCAGCCGGTCGCGATGCCAGCTGCGGTCGCGGAAGTGCTGAGCTTCATCTCGGAGCGGCAACGCGCGGCTTGCCTGGAGCGGAGCAGCGAAGGTTTTACGACCGAGATGTTCGACGCGGTACAGGCGAGTGGTCCGCGCTCACCGCACGATTTCATGGCCCGGCTCGCGGCACTGCGCGACTTCCTTGTGCGTCCGGAAGCGGCGGCGCTGGCGGCCGCCAACAAGCGCAGTGCGAATATTCTCAAGAAGGCGCCGCCACCTGCAAACGCCCGGCTCGACAAGGCGTTGCTGCGTCTCGAGGCGGAGCGCACGCTCGCCGACGGGCTTGCGGCATTGCGCGAACCCGTGCATAGCCGCATCGAGCAGCGCGACTATGCTGGTGCGCTCGCGTTGCTCGCGGAATTGCGGCCCCTGGTCGATTCGTTCTTTGAGGGTGTCATGGTCAACGATGCTGATCCGGATCTGCGCCGGAATCGGCTCGCTCTGCTCACGGAGCTGCGAGCTCTGTTTACTGGCGTGGCCGATCTGTCCTTCCTGCCTGGCTGAACGCTGCGCCGCATGCAGCTCATCGCCTCGCTGCTCTATACGCTGTGGTTGTTCCTGTGGACGTTCATCTACGCGGTGTTCTTTGTGCTGGCCAGCCTGCTGCTACCGATTCAGGCTCGCTTCGCGCTGGCGCGCTTCTACGCTCACACTGTGCTGACCATGCTGCGCTGGATCTGCGGACTCGACTACCGCGTCGAGGGCTTGGAGAATTTTCCACAAGCCTCGCACGTGGCGATGTGGAAACACGCCTCGGCCTGGGAGACATTCGCGCAGTTCGTCATCGGACGCCCACAGGCGATCGTGCTGAAGCGCGAACTGATGTTGCTGCCGTTCTTTGGCTGGGGTCTGGCGCAGCTGCGCGCGATCGCGATCAACCGCACCGCTGGCGCCTCGGCCGTCAACCAGGTGGTCGAGCAGGGCATCGCGCGCTTGCAGGACGGCATTTCCGTGATCGTGTTTCCGGAAGGCACCCGGGTCGCTGCGGGCGAGACGCGCAAGTACGGTGTCAGCGGTGCGTTGCTCGCGAGCCGCGCCGGCTGCCAGATCGTGCCGGTTGCGCATGACGCAGGCTACTACTGGCCGCGGCGCGGCCTGCTCAAGAGGCGTGGCTGCATCCAGGTTCGGGTCGGCGCGCCCATCGATGCGGCCGGTCGCGATCCGCGCTCGATCAACGCCGAAGTGCAGGCCTGGATCGAGCACAGTATTGCGCAGATGCAGACGTCCGGGAGCCAGCGCAACGGCGCGTAGCGTGCGGCGCGCCGGCAAGCTGCGGTTCCGGGGTGACGGCAACCAGTGTGCGTGCGCCGTTGTCCAGCATCAGGTGCAGTTCGCGATCAGCGCGACCGGTACCGTCGGGTCGGCCGCGGGTGGTTTCGCGCAGGCGAACGCACCACACAGCAGCAGGACCATCGCGACGAGGGCACGCGTTGGTACTGAATTCAGGCTGTCAGTTAACCGGTGTGTCAGGTGCGGGCACGGTTCGGCGCACCGAGAACGCGCCACGCAGTTCGCCTGCGACATAGCCCACTGCATGGTCTGCAGGATAGTCACGCTGTAAAGCTGCGCGGATCGGCGCCGACAAGGATTCCGCGTGGCCGTGGCAAAGAAGGCACATCGGCGCGGTCACGATCGGTGCGAGATAGCGTTGCGTTACGGCATTTGCCTCAGCGAGCTGGGCTGCGACAAACACCGCCGAGGCCGGTTCACCCGCGGTCAACCGGCGCGCCAGAGCTGCGAGGCCTTGTTGTTCCCACGCGTCCGGCTGACCGGTTCGCGGGTTTCGCACCCGGGTACCGACGCGACGAACCTGCCAGCCGTTCTGCTCTGAAAGGCGCGCGGCGATCAGCGGCGCCTGTACCTTGCAGACCGCGATCGCAGCTTCGCTACCCCCGGCCTTGATCGCTGTCTGCAACGCGCTGCCGAGTTGGGCCTGCATCGCCGTCGCAAGCGCGGCAGCTTCGTTCTTCGCAGCTTCCGGCAGCGGATCGGCCGTGCCCTGTCGCGGCAAGAACACCAGCAGCGTCAACAGTCCGAGTGAAAGATTCCGGGCCCGGCGCAACCCCCGTTTCCCGGTCACGGGTCAGATATCCAGATTGGCAACCGACAACGCGTTCTTCTCGATGAATTCACGTCGCGGTTCAACCTGATCGCCCATCAGCGTCGTGAAGATTTCGTCTGCCATCACGGCATCATCGATACGCACCTGCAGCAAGCGGCGTGATTCCGGGTTGATGGTTGTGTCCCAGAGCTGCTCGGGATTCATTTCGCCGAGACCCTTGTAGCGCTGAATGGTCTGTCCTTTGCGCGCCTGCTCGAACAGCCAGTCCATCGTTTGCTTGAACGAACGCACGTCGGTGCGGTCTTCGCCTCGCATCACAAAGGCACCCTCGCCGATCAATCCGCCCAGCGTCTCGCCGAGCTCCGCGATGCGTCGATACTCGGCCGAATCAAAGAACTCGCGCGTCAGGTACTTCTCGCCCTGCGATCCGTGCTCGGACTTTGCCAGCAGGATGCGCGGCGCAGCCCCCGCCTTGCCTTCAACGACGCTGATCCGATATTTGAGAGTGCCGTCATTGAGTTCGGCAAGCCGCGCTTCGAGGTCCTGCGCCCAGGAACGCAGCCAGTCAATACGCTCGAAATCCGCGGGTCCGACGACAGGCATGTACAGCAGCTGTTCCAGCAATCGTTCGTCGTAGCGCCGCGCCCAGCGCGCGATGATTGCCTGCACTTCCATGTAGCGTCGCGCCAGCATCTCGAAACCCGAGCCCTGCAACGGCGGCGCAGAACTATTGACATGCAGGGCCGCGTTCTCGAGTGCCGAGTTCAGCAGCATCGCATCGAGCTCGCTGGCATCCTTGACGTAGGTTTCCTGTTTGCCACGCTTGACCTTGAACAGCGGCGGTTGCGCGATGTAGATGTGGCCCTGCTCGATCAGCTGCGGAATCTGTCGGTAGAAGAACGTCAGCAGCAGCGTACGGATATGCGAGCCGTCCACATCGGCGTCGGTCATGATGATGATGCGGTGGTAGCGCAGCTTCTTGATGTCGAAGTCATCGCGGCCGATGCCGCAACCGAGCGCAGTAATCAGCGTGCCAACTTCCGCTGACGCCAGCATCTTGTCGAAGCGGGCCTTCTCGACGTTGAGGATCTTGCCCTTCAAAGGCAGGATCGCCTGCGTGCGCCGATCGCGGCCCTGCTTCGCGGAACCGCCGGCCGAGTCGCCCTCAACGATGAAGATCTCGGACAGCGCGGGATCCTTCTCTTGGCAGTCCGCCAACTTGCCAGGCAGTCCGGCGATATCGAGTGCGCCCTTGCGCCGGGTCATTTCGCGGGCCTTGCGCGCCGCCTCACGCGCTCGCGCCGCGTCGATGATCTTGCCCGCGATGCCCTTCGCTTCCTGCGGGTGCTCGAGCAGGAACTCCTGCAGCTTCTGGCCCACAGCGGTTTCGACGACACCTTTGACCTCGGATGAGACGAGCTTGTCCTTGGTCTGCGAGCTGAACTTGGGATCAGGCAGTTTGATGGACAGGATCGCAGCGAGGCCCTCGCGCGAATCGTCGCCGCTGGTCGGAACCTTCTCGCGCTTGGCGATACCCTCGCGCTCGATGTAGTCGTTGAGCGTGCGCGTCAGCGCTGCGCGAAAACCCGACAGGTGCGTACCGCCGTCTTTCTGCGGAATATTGTTGGTGTAGCAGTACATCGACTCCTGGTAGGAGTCGTTCCACTGCAGCGCCACTTCGACGGTCATCGATCCTTCCTGCGTCCGGAACCAGAACACCGACGGATGCACGGCCGAGCGATTGCGGTTCAGATGTTTGACGAATTCCTGCAAACCGCCCTGATGCTCGAACACATCGGTGCGATTCTCGCGCTCGTCGATCAGTTCGATGCGCACGCCGGAATTCAGGAATGACAGTTCGCGCAGGCGCTTGGCCAGGATGTCGTAGACGAAAGTGATATGGGTGAAGATCTGTGCGCTCGGCTTGAAGTGCACCACCGTACCGCGTTCATCGGTCGGCCCGACCGGGGCCAGCGGCGCCACCGGTACGCCAAGGCGATACTCCTGCCGATAAAGCTGGCCGTCCCGACGGATGCTCAGCTGCAATACGTCGGACAGGGCGTTGACCACCGACACTCCAACGCCGTGGAGCCCGCCCGAAACCTTGTACGAAGAGTCGTCAAATTTTCCACCGGCGTGCAGCACCGTCATGATGACTTCGGCCGCGGAGCGCCCTTCTTCGGGATGAATATCGACTGGAATGCCGCGGCCGTTGTCTTCGACAGTCACTGATTCATCGGCGTGAATCGTGACCACCACGCGGTCGCAATGACCCGCCAAAGCCTCGTCTACAGAATTGTCGACGACCTCGAAAACCATGTGGTGCAGCCCGGTACCGTCATCCGTGTCACCGATGTACATTCCGGGCCGCTTTCGGACCGCGTCCAGACCCTTTAAGACCTTGATTTTACTGGAATCGTAGACGTCTTTGTCAGACATGCGTGGACCCGAAAACTCGATCGGACATTATACCCGGGACACCCCTCCCTGTTCCACGTGGAACACACGATCCGGAGCACCCAGCAGCTCTTGCTCTGGACTCAGCGATGTCACGATCAACTGCGTTCCTAGTGCGCGAATATGCTGCACCAACTGGTCTAGGCGTTCGCGGTCGAGCTCAGCTGCGGGGTCATCCAGCAGCAGAGTCGGCAACAACTGCTGGTGTGAACGCAGATATTCCAACTGACCGAGCACGAGGGCCGCAGCAGCAAGCTTCTGTTGGCCCCGCGACAGGATTTCTCTGGCAGCACGCTGCTCGATTCGCATCGCAAGGTCACAGCGATGGGGTCCTGTGGTGCTGGTCCGACGTTCGAGGTCCCGAGGCCGCGCGGCCTCGAGGGCGTCGCTAAACGATTGCGAGCGATCCCAGCCCGAGTGCAAGCTGATTTTTAGGGGCAACTGCAGCAGTTGGCTGAACAACCGCATCCAGAACGGCTCCAGCTGCGCGAACAATCGGCTGCGAGCGCTCGCGATCTGTTCGCCGCAGTCGATCAGCTCCCGGTCCCAGATCCAGATATCAGATTGGTCTGACCGCAATGCGGCGTTGCGTTGCTTCAGTGCGCGTGCGTAGCGAGTCCACGCTGACGCGAAACCTGGTTCCACGTGGAACACGCCCCAATCGAGAAAGCGCCGACGCCGGGCAGCTCCCTCCTCAATCAGCTTGTGAACCTCGGGATCAATGACCTGAACCGGAAAAGCAATGGAAAGCTCCGCGAGGCTGCTGGGCGACTGTCCGTTGAGTCGGGCAGTGGTCCCGGTGGCTTGTGTCACTCCTATGCCGATCACACGACTCGGCTCGGCGCCCAGCCGACCCACCACCCGAAGCTCGGACTCACCACGTCGGATCAAGCGTTCCGAATTCCTCGTCCGGAAGGATCGTCCCCGACCCAACAGAAACACCGATTCCAGTAGGGAGGTCTTGCCCGCACCGTTGGCACCGAACAGCAGGTTCAACCCCGGGCTCAGCTCCAGGGAGGCGTCCGAGATACTCCGGACGTTATGAACAGACAGTTGGCTGAGACTCAAGGCAGGGCATGCCTTCGAGAGTCGTGATCGCCGATCAGAGGCGCATCGGCATGACGACGTACCGAGCCGTCGTATTGTCCGTAGCGCTGATCAGGCAGCTGCTGTTGGAATCGGTCAGTCCGATCCGCACCCGGTCACTATCCACGGCCGCCAGAGCATCGAGCAGATAGTTGACGTTGAAGCCAATTTCAACTTCCTCGCTGTCATAGCTGACTTCGATCTCGTCCTCGGCCTGCTCCTGTTCTGGATTGTGCGCCTGCAACACCAAGAGATTCGGTTTGGCGGTCAGGCGGATGCCCCGATATTTTTCATTGGACAGGATGGCGGTACGCTGCAGTGCTTGCCGGAGCAGCTCACGATCGGCATCGACAATGCGATTGGGGTTGCTGGGTATCACACGCCCATATTCTGGAAATCTGCCGTCAATCAGCTTCGAAGTGAAGCGAATATCGCCAATCTGGGCCCGAATGTGATTGGTTCCGATCGTGAAATCAATCGTCCCTTCGGTCGCAAGCGTTCTCTGCAACTCAAGAACACCTTTCCGTGGTATGATAACTTGTTGTTTTTCTTTAACTTTCTCTTCGAGTTCCATCTCGCAGAGGGCCAGCCGGTGGCCGTCCGTCGCGACCGCCCGCAGGTGGCTGCCTTCCGCCTCCAGCAGCATCCCGTTCAGGTAGTAACGGACATCCTGCTGCGCCATCGAAAAGTGAGTCTTGTCGATCAAACGCCGGAACTCGCTCTGGCTGACTGTCAGTACCTGACGGGCATTGATTTCGTCAACGACCGGGAACTCGGCCGCTGCCAGGCTGGACAGCGTGAATTTGCTGCGACCGCCGCGAATCGTGACCCGATCCGCCTCAGAGCTGAGCGTCACCTGCGTGCCGTCCGGCAAAGCGCGAAATATATCCAACAGTTTGCGGCCCGGGAGGGTGATGTCACCCGCTTGCGCAACTTTCGCGTCGCCGGTGGCGACGAGCTCAACCTCGAGGTCCGTGCCGGTGATGCTGAGGCGATCATTGCGTGCCGCCAGCAGCACGTTGGATAGAATCGGCATCGTCTGGCGCCGCTCGACCACGCCAATGACGCTCTGCAAAGGCCCCAGGATCTGTTCGCGCGTCGCGGAGAGTTTCATGCGTGGACCTTCAGCTTCTTCAGTTCTTGATTAGGATTTAAAGGATAGAGATAGCAGTCATAGAGTCGGTGGATATCTGGACAACTCAGTAAACCCCAGCTGGATCAGTGCTCGGCGCGACTTTCCGGCGCGCACTGATGTGCCCATCCCCTGCGCAGATTCCGTGGACCACCTGTGATTATCTTTGTCCCCACGCTCATCCACAAGAAATCCCTTGTCATGTTGTCAGGGTTCTCAACAGGTTTGAATAGTCATCGGCAATGCGCTGATCGCTGTCCCGAAGTTCCTTGATGCGTCGACAGGCATGCAGCACCGTCGTGTGATCGCGACCTCCAAAAGCGTCACCGATTTCCGGGAGGCTGTGGTTGGTCAGCTCCTTTGCGAGGGTCATCGCCACCTGCCGTGGCCGTGCGATGGAACGGCTGCGCCGCTGCGATAACAGATCAGCGAGACGCAGCTTGTAATAGTCAGCGACCGTTTTCTGGATGTTCTCGATCGTCACCAGCTTCGCCTGCAGCGACAGCAGGTCCTTGAGCGCTTCCTTCGCGAATTCGATGGTAATCGCCTGCCCGGTAAAGCGCGCATTGGCCACCACACGGCGCAGCGCACCCTCGAGCTCGCGGACGTTGGACCGAATCCGTTTGGCGATGAAAAACGCCACATCCTCGGGCAGCTGCGAGCCGATCGCTGCGGACTTGCTCATCAGGATCGCCGCCGAGGTTTCGAGTTCAGGCGGTTCGATCGCCACCGTCAGCCCTGAACCAAAGCGCGACTTGAGACGCTCTTCGACTCCGGTGACTTCCTTGGGATAGCGGTCACAGGTCATGATGACCTGTTGCTGTTCATCCAGCAGGGCATTGAAGGTATGGAAAAACTCCTCCTGCGATCGCTCCTTGCCGGCGAAAAACTGGATGTCATCGATCAGCAGTGCGTCGAGCGACCGATAGGCGCTTTTGAAGTCATTCATTGCGTTGTGCTGCAGCGCCTTGATCATGTCGCTGACGAAGCGCTCGGAGTGCACGTAAGCCACCCGTGCGCCGGGATTCCGCTCGTGGATGACATGCGCGATCGCATGCATCAGATGGGTCTTCCCAAGCCCGACGCCGCCGTACAGAAACAGCGGGTTGTAGGCCCGACCAGGATTCTCCGCGACCTGGATTGCCGCAGCCTTGGCGAGCTGGTTGCTCTTGCCCACGACGAACGTCGCGAACGTATAGTCCGGGTTCAACCGGGTACTGATCACCAGCCCCTCTGGCCTTGACGCCGCGGGCCTGGGGTTGGCTGTAGCGAGCGGCGGCGCAGCGGGCCCAGACGCGCCTGTGGGCAGGGAACCGACCTCGATGGAGATCACTGGCGGCTGGCCGGCCGTTTCGCGCTGCAGCAGCTCACCGATTCGCCCCAGCAGGTTCTGGCTGACCCAGTCCACGACGAACCGGTTGGGCGCCAGCAATTTCAGCCCGCCACCCGATGTCTGGGCCTGGAGCGGTCGAACCCAGGTGTTGTACTGCTGTTCCGGGAGTTCTTCCTCCAGGGCAGCCGCACACCGGGACCACAGCGTCGCTTCCAACCAGGCATCCTCCAAAAAGGGTCGAAAGTCTACCGCCCGGGCTGCCGTATTGACACGCTCATCGAGCCTGCTTAACCTGCCGATCCTTTTTCGCGGCTGCCAGATATGAAGCGCACCTACCAACCCAGCAAGGTTCGCCGCGCGCGAACACACGGCTTCCGCGCTCGGATGGCGACCCAAAATGGCCGCAAGATCCTCGCCCGTCGTCGCGCCAAGGGCCGCCGCAAGCTCATTCCTTGACGACGTGACCGGCGGCCACCCGCCCGGTGAACTCGGCGACCGGTTGATTTTTCCAGCCGCGCTGCGCGTCCGAGCCAAACGCGACTTCGAGGCGGTCTACCGGACCGGCAAGCGCATTGGCGATGCCTTTTTCAGCATCAATCTTTGCGCTAACAAGGTGAACCTGCCGCGCCTCGGCCTGTCCGTCGGCACGAAAGCGATCGGCAATGCGATCGCCCGCAATCGGGTTCGTCGGCTGATTCGCGAGTCGTTCCGCCACGCGAGGCCCGGCTTGCGACCGCTCGACTACGTCGTCGGCGCAAAGAGCGCGGCGCGGCAGGCCTCAGCGACTACACTGCGCGCCAGCCTGGAAACTTTGTGGACTAGAACGAGACTCTGATGCGCACTCTGTTGTGCTGGCTCATACGCGGATACCAGATCGTCATCAGTCCTTGGCTGGGACCCCGCTGCCGTTTTTATCCCAGTTGCTCGAGTTATGCGCTCGAGTCGCTCGAACAACATGGACTGCTCCGCGGCGGCTGGCTGGCCGCGCGTCGACTGTGCCGTTGCCACCCGTTCCATGCGGGTGGCCTGGATCCCGTGCCCCGCTGCACGGCAGTCCAATCTGACAACCTTTCTGCCTGAAGCGCCGGCTCGTGAACAACAACGCTCGAGTATTCCTTTGGCTGGGTCTGGTCCTGGTGCTGTGGCTGAACTACGAGGCCTGGGTTCGCGATTACGGTCCGGGCACGGCGCCCACCGCGCAGGAGTCCGGGATCGCAGGCTCGCCCACCGCAAGCGCACCGCGGCTCGATGCGTCGATTCCCGAAGCCATAGTGATGCCAACCCCGCCGGGAGAGGCGGCGGTTGCAACGGCAACGTCACCGCCCTCGCTGGGTGAACGGCCCGTCGAGCTCGGCGCGAGCGCCAGCAGCGCGACGACGCCTGCCAGCAGTACCGCCGACAATGCCGCCCGAACGATCCGCGTGCGCACCGATGTGCTCGATCTCGACATTTCATTGCAGGGCGGGGAACTCAGTCGGGCCGCTCTGCTGGCCTATCCTGAGGTCAAGGGCCAGCCCCAGCGCGTGCAGCTGTTCAATCGCGACCAGGCCGGGTTCTACGCGCTGCAAACCGGACTCGCGGGGCCCGCCGGCGCTGAGCGTCCGACGCATCTGGCGAGCTTCACCAGCGACGCATCGAGCTACACGCTCGGCAGTGGCTCCGATGAGCTGCGCGTGCCGTTGGTCTGGACCAATGACCGCGGCGTCACCGTCACGAAAACCTTTGTCTTCAAGCGCGGGCAGTATCGGGTCGATCTCGAGTACAGCGTCAACAATGCCGGCAGGGAGCCGTGGGAAGCGGCGTCCTATGCGCAGCTGCTGCGCGATGACCCGGCCGTTGAGCGCTCGATGTTCAATGTCGAAAGCTATGCCTTCAAGGGACCGGCCTTCTACGACGGTACCAAGTACACCAAGCTCAAGGTCGATGATGATCCGCAGCAGTTCCCGCCGTTCATCAGCGGTGGCTGGATTGCAGGCATGCAGCATCACTTCGTCAGCGCCGTCGTGCCGAAAACCGACACCCCGTATCGCTACTCACTGAAACTCGACGGCAGGCAGTACCTGTTGACGGTCGCCGGACCGCTGCAAACCGTGGCGCCGGGCGCGACCGAGGTGTTCAGCGAGACGCTGTTCGTGGGTCCGAAGCTGCAGGCCCAGCTCGAAACGGCGGGGCCGCGGCTCGATCTGGTCGCCGACTACGGCATGCTGACAATTCTCTCTCGCCCGCTGTTCACCGGCCTCGAGTTCGTCCACAACGCGACCGGCAACTGGGGCTGGGCGATCGTGCTGATCACCGCGCTGCTGAAGCTGCTGTTCTATCCACTGTCAGAAACCTCGGGCAAGTCGATGGCCAAGATGCGGGTGCTGGCACCGCGCATCAAGAATCTCCAGGATACCTACAAGGATGATCGCGAGAAGCTTGGCAAGGCAATGATGGAGATGTACCAGCGAGAGAAGATCAACCCGCTCGCCGGTTGTCTGCCGATCCTGATCCAGATGCCGGTGTTCTTCGCGTTCTACTGGGTGCTGCTCGAGAGCGTCGAGATGCGCCAGGCGCCGTTCATCGGCTGGATCCAGGACCTGTCGGCGAAGGACCCGTTCTTCATTCTGCCGGTCGTGATGGCCGGTGCGATGTTCATCCAGTTCAAGCTGAACCCGACGCCGCCGGATCCGATTCAGGCCAAGGTGTTCATGATCCTGCCGCTGGTGATGTCGGCGACGTTTGCGTTCTTTCCAGCCGGCCTCGTGCTGTACTGGGTCACGAACACGATCCTGTCGATCGCACAGCAGTGGAACATCAACCGCCGCATTGAAGCAGCGGCGGCCTTGGCCAAGGCCGGGTAGCGTCCCCCCGGAGCCTTGGCGCGGGCGTAAGCTTGGCGCCATGTCCATCGCCCCGGATACGATCGTTGCCGCTGCCACCGCGCCGGGTCGCGGAGGCCTCGGCGTGGTGCGGGTCTCAGGCTCCAGGGTGGTGCCGATTGCCGAGGCGCTGCTGGGGCGGTTACCGCGGCCGCGCTTCGCGACGCTCGCGCCATTTCGCGATGCCGAGGGCGAACCGATCGATATCGGCATCGCGCTGTATTTTCCGGCGCCCGGCTCGTACACCGGTGAAGCGGTGCTCGAGTTGCAGGGCCATGGCGGTCCGCTGTTGCTGGAGATGCTGGTCGCACGGGTCATTGAACTCGGCGCGCGCCGCGCCGAGCCCGGCGAGTTCACGCAGCGCGCTTTCCTGAATGACAAGATCGATCTCGCCCAGGCTGAGGCTGTCGCGGATCTGATCGACGCCGGCTCGCGTGAGGCTGCGCGCGCGGCAATGCGCTCGCTGCAAGGCGAATTCTCGGCGATGGTCAGCTCACTGACGGAGGCGCTGATCGATCTGCGGGCTTATGTCGAAGCAGCGATCGATTTTCCCGAAGAGGAAATCGACTTCCTCGCCGACGAACAATTGAACGCCAGGCTCGAGACCGTGCTGCTGGAACTCGCGGCGGTCGAGCAGACCGCGCGACTCGGGCGCGTGCTGCGGGACGGCATGACTCTGGTCATTGCGGGGCGGCCAAACGCCGGCAAGTCCAGCCTGCTGAACCAGCTCGCAGGCTACGATGCTGCGATCGTCACGGCGATTCCCGGCACCACGCGTGACCTCGTTCGTGAGCGCATCGACCTCGATGGCATGCCACTGCACATCATCGACACGGCAGGCCTGCGCGAAGCGAGCGTGGATCCGGTCGAACAGGAAGGCATGCGGCGGGCCCACCATGAGATCGGCCGCGCCGATCGCGTCCTGTTCGTGATCGATGCGCACGAAGATCCCGAGGCCCGCGCTTTCGATGAACTGCGCGCCACGCTTCCGGGCGACGTGCCCGTTACGCTGGTGCTGAACAAGGTCGATCTGTCGCCGGCCGCCGTGACGGCCGACACAGTGATTGGCCCGCCACGTGTTGCCGTCTCGGCGCGCACCGGCGAAGGACTCGCGCTGCTGCGCGAACATCTGAAAAGCGCGATGGGCTACACGGTCAGCGGCGCGGGGTTGGTTTCCGCGCGGGCGCGTCATCTCGAAGCGATCGCACTCGCGCGGCGCTCAGTCGAAGCCGCCGCGCTGCAGCTGCGCGAACAGCGTGCCGGTGAACTGGTGGCCGAGGAGCTGCGTGCCGCGCAGCGGGCGCTCGATCAGATCACCGGCGAAGTCAGCAGTGATGATCTGCTGGGGCGGATCTTTTCAAGCTTCTGCATCGGAAAATAGCGCAATGCCCGAAGGACCGAAAATGCGCCGCGCGGCGGCCGAACTCGATGCAAAACTGCGTGGCCAGAAGACACGGCGCGTGCAGTTCGCTTTTGCGCACCTCGGCGCAGCCGGCAAACGGCTGTCCGGACGGACGGTCAGGCGTGTGCACACGCGCGGCAAGGCGCTGATCATCGACTTCGCGGGCGGCGAGTCGATCTACACCCACAACCAGCTATATGGAAAATGGCTACTCGGCCCGGCGGGTAACAGGCCCGAGACCGCCCGCCGCCTGCGTCTGTTGATCGAAACGCGCGAAACGGCTGCGCTGCTGTACAGCGCTTCGGAGATCGAAGTGCTCGCGACGACGCAGCTGGCTGCACATCCGTATGTTCGCAAACTCGGAGTCGAGCTTCTCGATCCGCGGACCTCAGTGCAGCAGGTTCGCGAGCAACTCGAGCTGGCGCGCGCTGCGCTGCAGATGATCCGCCGCGCCTATCGGACCGGTGGCATCACCAACGATGCCGGCATCGCCAGGCGTCTGCGCGACCGCGGCGCGGTGTTCGCGGCGTTCCGTCACTACGTCTTCGACCGCCCGGGCGCGGGCTGTCACGCCTGCGGAGCGGCGGTGCGCCGCGTCATTCACAGTGGGCGACAGCTGTACCTGTGCCCGGTGTGCCAACCGCAGGCACCGCGCTGAGATGGGTCGGCGCGTGCCGCTGCCGCCGTATCTGCGCAGCACGCTCGAGCGCGTGTTCGGCTGCGATGTCCACCAGGTCGAGATCATCGAACGGTCCTGGTTCGCGCGGGTGCATCTGCGCGCCATCGCCACCACCCGCCGGCGCCGGATCTATCTGCGCGGTACGGCCGAAGACTTCTTTGAGTCACCGCCGCTGGTGCTGCACGAGTACTTTCATGTGCTGAGGCAGTGGGAGCCGCGCGAGCTGTCCGTGAGTGGCTACCTGGTCGAGTGCTTCCGGCGCGGCTACTGGGACAATCGCTTCGAGATTGCCGCGCGCGAGTTCACTGACGACAACCTGTACCGCTTTCGCGCCCTGCTGGCGCAGGCGCGCAGCCGCGACTCGGGTACGGCGCTCAGCTGATACCCGTCAGCCGCTCGCCGCGATACAGCCGTGCCGCGACCCAGGCGAGCAGCATGCCGAGCGACAGCGTCGCGACCACCGAGATCATCAAACCTGCCGGGTCGATTGGATCGTCGCGGAGCAGCGTCGTCAGCAGGAAATGCTGGCTCAGCGAAGGCACCGCCATCAATGGCAGGCTGGGCTGCAGTCCCAGCAGGCCGACCACCGCCAGCGGCAAGGTCGGCGCAATCAGCGCAATGCTCAGGTAGGACTGGGCTTCACGGTAAGTGCGGGTGAACGACGCAACCACGGTCAGCAGGCCCGCGCCGGCGAACGCCAGCGGTGCGGTCGTGCCGATGATCGCAAGGCCGGTCAGCGGCCCGAAGTTCGCGCTCATGCCGAAGTCTTCGAGCCGGATGAAACCCACCACGGCGACACAGGCGCTGACGGTCAGGATCAGCGACAGCAACATGAAGGCTGCACTGGCCAGCACCTTGCCGTAGACGATGTGATCGCGCGAGGTTGGCGTCGTGAACAGCGGTTCCAGCGAACCGCGCTCGCGCTCCCCGGCCGTGGCATCGATCGCCAGATACGAGCCGCCGATGAGCATCGCGAAGATGATCAGATAACTCAGCATGCTCAGCAGCAGCACCGCGCGGGTGCGCGGCGTCGAGACATCAATCGACTGCACCGCCAGCGGCGCTGCTGCCGTCGGATCGATACCGCGGGCCAGCAATCGCAGCTGGCCGATCTGCAGCGAGTAACCATTGAGCAGCGCACGCAGTCGCGAGCCCATGCGCGCGTTGAACGAGTCCGACGAGTCGGCGTACACCAGCAGCGACGCGGGCCGTCCGCTCTGCAGCCGCTCGCCATAGTCCTCTGGAATCAGCAGGATCGCCTTGTATTCGCGCCGCGTGACGGCGGCGCGTGCCGCAGCGTCATCGAGACTCACGCGTTCGAGTTCGACGTTCTGTTCCGCCAGGAAGGCGATCAGGTTCGGCGCGCGCTCAGCGCCGACCACCGCGACCTCGAGCGGCTTGCTCGAGATCGCTTCATTGCGATCGAGCGATAGCTGCAGGATGCCGGCCAGCAGCAGCGGTCCGAACAGCGGCCCGAAGATCAGTGCCGACAGGATCGTGCGCCGATCGCGCAGGTTCTCGATCACCTCTTTCCGAAACACGATCCAGATCGCACGCAGGCCGGTTGGGGAATTGGTCACAGCAGCCCGTCCTGCGAGCCGATCAGTGTGACGAAGGCATCCTCCAGCGAGGCCGCGCCAGTCTGCTGCCGGAGCGCCTCGGGCGAACCGCTCGCGACCACCACGCCCCGCGCGATCACGATGACGTCGTCGCAGAGCCAGCCCACTTCCTGCATGACATGGCTGGAGAACAGCACGCAGCGGCCCTGTGCGCGCAGCTTCTGCAACAGCATGCGCAGGCTGCGGACCGCCATCACGTCGAGTCCGTTGGTCGGCTCATCGAGCAGCAGGTTACGCGGGTCGTGGACCAGCGCCCGGGCCAGAGCCGTCTTGATTCGTTGCCCCTGCGAGTAGCCCTTGGCCCGGCGCCCGGCGAAATCACCCATCTCGAGCAGATCGATCAGTTCCTCGGCGCGACGCCGACTCGCCGGCCGACCGAGCCCCTGCAGTTCACCGAAATAGACGATGTTCTCGATACCCGTGAGGTTCGGATAAAGCCCGGCGCCGTGCGACAGCACGCCGATGCGGGCCCGCGCGCCAAGCGGATCGAGCGTCGTCGAGACGCCGTCGATCAGTGCCGAACCCGAGTCCGGTTTCAGCAGCGTGTAGAGCATGCGCAGCGTGGTGGACTTGCCGGCGCCGTTCGGGCCGAGCAGGCCAGTGATGCGGCCGTCGCAGGCCTGGAAGCTGACGCCGCGCACGGCTTCGGTGGCGCCAAAGCGGCGCGCGAGATTCTGTGCTTCGATCATGGGGCTTCCATCATTGGGCTTCCATCACGGCGCAGGACCTGCCGGACTCAAAAAGAACGGCGGCGGCCGGATCCGTTGCAGACAGCTCACATCGAGTTCCGCAGGTTTGCGATCGCGGACGAAAGCGGCGATCACGCTGCCCATGCAGCTGACACCGATCTGCCCGTGCCCCTGGCCGTCGAGCACCAGCTGGCGCGCAACGCTCAGCTGCGCGGCGGCAGCTTCGGCGTAGTTCGGCGGCGTGACCGGATCGTCACTGCCCGACAGCAGCAGCACGGGCACGTCGCTGGCGAGCGGCTGATGCAGATCCGGATCGAGCACCCCGCGCGGCCAGAGACCGCAGATCGCGAGCAGCGCATCGAGCTGGCTCGCACCGAGATAAGTAGCCTCGAGCCGGGCCCGGTCGACGCTGCCGAGATCGATCCGCGGCACGTCTTCGGTGCAGACGACGCTGTGGTGCATGCCGGCGGCCAGCGCGTCGGTCAGTCGCTGCGAGATCATCGCGAACAACGCGGCCAGCATGACGAAGTTGTCGTGCTCAGCGGCCTGCTCCAGCGCCAGCGGCACGAGCGAGGCGGTCGCCGATGAGTAACTCTGCAGCCGCAACACGACGCCCAGATGACGACTCGTGAACCGGACGTCCTGCGGCGCGCCACTGACCGGATCAGCGTAGCGAACGTCGATCGGCTCCCGCTCGAGACGGGCCCGCAACTTGCGATAGTCACGCTCGGGGTCGCCGAAGCGCTGCGCGCAGCGCTGATCCGCCGCACATCGCGCCAGGATCCGCTGCAGCGCGGCTTCGGCGTCGAGCGCGATGTCCGGGCCCAGCGCCAGCGTCGGCGGCACAACGCCGTCCAGGATCAGGCTGCGCGTGCGGGCCGGGTAGCGTCGCAAGTAATGCTGCGCGACGCGCGTGCCATACGACACGCCATACAGGTTGATCTGTGGGTAGCCGAGCGTCATGCGCACCTGTTCGAGATCGCGCACGGCCACGCTGGTGGTGTACTGCTCGAGCGCAGCGCGTCGGCCAAGCGTCTGCAGGCAAGCGCGCGTCAGCGCCAGCAGCTGCGCAGGATCCGGGTCCAGCGAGTCATCCGCATCGCTGTCGCAATGCAGAGGATTGGACCGGCCCGTGCCACGCTGATCGACCAGGATCAGATCACGGTCGCGGCCAATGCGCGTGAAGGCGCCGGCGACGCCCGGATACATGTCGGTGGCCGCCATACCGGGGCCGCCGGCAAGCAGGAACAGCGGGTCGGGTGCCTTGCGGCCGCTGATCGCGGGCACGCGGGCGATGAACAGCGCGATGCGGCGCCCGTCGGGCTTTGCGTAATCTTCAGGAACGTCGAGCGTGGCGCATTCGGCCGCAAAGCTCGCGAGCCGCGATGGATCCTCGAGGCGACAGGGGCTGAACTCCGGCGCCTCGGGCAGGGCGGCGGCCCAGCCGGGCAGCGCCAGCAGACCAAAGCAGGTGAGAAACGAAGCGGCCACGTGCGGGCGGCGATGCAGGCGGATCATGCTCGCCCTAGAATACGCGACATGCGATTCTCGAAGCAGTTTGACGTTATTGTGATCGGCGGCGGCCACGCCGGCACCGAGGCGGCGCTCGCTGCGGCGCGTCTTGGCGCGCAGACGCTGCTGCTGACCCAGAGCATCGAGACGCTCGGCCAGATGAGCTGCAACCCCGCTTTCGGCGGCATCGGCAAGGGACATCTGGTGCGCGAGATCGATGCGCTCGGTGGCGCGATGGCCCGCGCTGTGGATCGCGCCGGCATCCAGTTCCGGATCCTCAACGCCAGCAAGGGCCCTGCGGTGCGCGCGACGCGTGCGCAGGCCGATCGGGTGCTGTACCGGCAGGCGATTCGCACGGTGGTCGAGAACCAGCCGGGCCTTGCGCTGTTCCAGCAGGAAGTCGCTGATCTGCGCATCGATTCAGGCCGGATCACGGGCGTGATCACGGCAAGTGGCATCGAGTTCCACGCGCGCGCCGTGATCCTGACGGTCGGCACTTTCCTGGGTGGGCGCATCCATGTGGGTCTCGAGCAGCAGCCCGGCGGGCGCGCCGGCGACCCGCCGTCGAACCGGCTCGCAGCGCGATTGCGCGAGCTGCCACTGCGTGTCGCGCGGCTCAAGACCGGCACGCCGCCGCGCATCGATGGCCGCAGCATTGATTTCAGCGTGATGAGCGAACAGCATAGCGATGCGCCCATGCCGGTGTTCTCATTCCTGGGTCGCGCCAGCGAGCATCCGGCGCAGCGCCCTTGTCACATCACGGCGACCAATGAGCGTACCCACACGATCATCCGCGCTGGCTGCGATCGCTCGCCGATGTTCACCGGCAGGATCGAGGGCGTCGGCCCGCGCTACTGTCCGTCAGTCGAGGACAAGGTGCATCGCTTTGCGGACAAGTCCTCGCATCAGATTTTTGTCGAACCCGAGGGTCTGACAACGCACGAGGTGTACCCGAACGGCATCTCGACCAGCCTGCCGTTCGATGTGCAGCAGGAGTTCGTGCGCAGCATTGCCGGATTCGAGAACGCGCACATCACCCGTCCGGGTTATGCGATCGAATACGATTTCTTCGATCCGCGTGATCTGCGTCCGTCGCTGCAGACGCGCGCGATCGACGGGCTGTACTTTGCCGGGCAGATCAACGGCACGACCGGCTACGAGGAGGCCGGCGCGCAGGGTATCGTTGCTGGCCTCAACGCGGCGCTCGCGGTGCAGGGGCGCGAGCCCTGGCACTTCTCGCGCAGCGACTCCTACATCGGCGTGCTGATCGACGATCTGATCACGCAGGGCACGCGCGAACCGTACCGGATGTTCACCAGCCGCGCTGAACACCGGCTGGTGCTGCGCGAAGACAATGCTGATCTGCGGCTGACGCCCAAGGCACGCGAGCTCGGTCTGGTTTGCGATGAGCGCTGGCGGCTCTTCGAGCGGAAGCGCGATGCGTCCGACGCCGAAGTGGCGCGGCTCGAAGCGGCGCGAGTGAAGCCCGCTGCAGCGGCTGCGTGGGCCGAGCGCGTGCTCGGCGCACCGCTGCCCCGGGATGCCAGTGCGTTCGATCTGCTGCGGCGTCCTGATGTGCGCCTGTCAGATCTGGCCGAGCTTGAGGTCGAGATGGCGGGCACCGACGTGTTCGCGCCGCGTCCGGATCTTGCGGCCACGGATGATCGCCTGCCGCGCGAGGTGCAGCGGCAGGTGGAAGTGCGGGCCAAGTACGCGGGCTACATCGAGCGGCAGCAGCAGGAGATCGCCAGCACGTTGCGGCATGAGTCCACGTCACTGCCCGACGAGCTCGACTACACCCGCGTTGCCGGCCTGTCGAACGAAGTGCGGCAGAAGCTTCTCGAAGTGCGGCCGGCGACGCTCGGACAGGCCGCGCGGATCGCAGGCGTAACCCCCGCGGCCGTCGCGCTGCTGCTCGTGCATCTGAAGCGCGGCACGCAGCGCGTGGCTTAGGGCCTCGGTACATCAAGGATTCGGCACGAAACCTGCGACCGGGAACGGCTGCGGACGATGCGGCAACGGGCTTGGCTCGCGGATCACGCCCTGCGCCACCAGGTTGCGCCGTGAGTCGTAGAAGATCCGGATCACGGCTTCTGGTTCGTCCGATGCCCGTTCGAACTCGACGCTCTGCGCATAGGAGTCGCGCCGCGTTCCATGGCCGCTGCCAAGCTTTTCCGCTGCGCTGTCGCGTGCGGCGGCGGATGAAGGCGCGGAGGAGCTCGGAGCCGCTTCGTTATGGTCGGTGATTGCCGAGAGGTGCTGCCGCTCCGCCTCGCGAAATACCGCGACGCCGATCACGCCGACATTGCCGGGCCGACCGGTGCGGGCTGCGTAGGAGTCGGGCAGCGACGTGAAGTAGAACGCCGCGACTTCGGCGAGGTTCTTGCGCCAGCCATCGATCTGCACGCTGTCGTGGGCATCGAGGACATAGCCTGATTGCTGGGTCGAGGCACTCTGCCCGGTGATCACGTTGACGCCATCGACGCTGGTCACGGTCAGCAGTCGCTGCGCGGATCGGTTATGCAGGCGAATTTCGTACTCGCGGCCGGGCTCGCCGGCAATGTAGCGCTCGCCGCGACGCCAATACACGGGCAGCACAGCGCCGCTTTGGCGATCAATGACTTCGATCTCGAGCTTGGCGTGGGTCCGCGGCACCGTGGTGCCGGCGAGGGTGGTGGTGACGGTAGCAAGGCTGAGCAGGGCAAGGGCCAGAGCGCGCATGTCGATCTCCTGGGTGATCGTAAGACGCTCGTGGGACGCGCGCGGCAGGCGCAGCGGGTTAACCCGCCCGCTTACAGATAGTCGAGGCGCCCGAGCCCAGTCGGCGGACCGGCGAAGCCAGCCTTGCGGCCGGCCTTCGCCTGCCAGTCATAGCCCGGCGTTTCCGGCGGCACATCCTGCGCAAACGCGCCCCAGGTCTCGACGCGCTTGTTGCGGCCGTCGCCCCAGTCTGCCGGCAGGGTCAGGAAATCCGGCGCGTGCTTTTCGATGTAGGCGAGCACCTTCGGCGGTACTTCGGCGGTGCCGGGCAGGCCCTTGTGCGAGTGCATCCGCCCGAACAGGGTCAGGCCACGCTGCTCGTGCCGGCCCATACGCATCCAGGGCCAGCACTCGGACAGTCGCGAGAAACCGGCGCGCATCCGCGCGGTCGGCAGGCTGCGGTCCTCGACCTCGGGGCGCGAGGCATACATCACGAAATGTTCGGACGGCGTGATGCGCGGTCCGGTCGAATAGCTCGGCCAGCCTGCGGGAGTCACCGGATTAGTGTACTCGTGCGCATAGTCCCATTCGAGCATCAGGTCATCGCCGTACTGCGAGAACGGCAGCCGGAACGGATACTTGCCTTCGGCATCCGGGAACACCGTGCCTTCGTTCATCACAGTCGGTGAATCGCCTTCCGCGCCGTACATGAACTTGGGCACTTCGGTGGTCAGCGTGCCGCCGATCATGTCGTTGTAGAAGTGATAGACCTCGCAGCGCTCGCCGGTCAGCGGATTGTCCCAGTACTCCAGCACTTCGCCGCTGCGCAGGTCAGTGAAAAAACCCGTTTCGCGGGACTTGATCTTGAGCAAACCCTTCGGATCGAACTCGGCGAGCATGATGCCGGTGCCGGTGTAGCCGAACACCGGCACGAGTCGCTTGCCGGGCATGCGCAGGTACATCAGGCCGTGGAAGCCGCCGATCACCGGCTGCTCGTAGCCGCACCAGATCTTGCCGAAGGCGTACAGATTGTCGATCGGGTTCGAGAAATCGAGTGGCAGGCGTCCCGGTATCGTTGTGCGAGCCGCCGCGGATGACGGCTGGCTCAAAGCGTTGGCCGCCAGCGCCCCCAGGGTGACCAGCGCCGAGCGACGCGACAACAGCGCATCGTTGATCAGGTGTGAAGACATGATTCCCCCAGTGCTCGCGGGGACGCGAGCAGTGCAGCAGGCCACAGCGCTCTGTCGCGGTGCAACGCTCGCTCGGGCAGCCGCCGCGCTTCGGTCGGCGGTTCCTTGTAATCTTCGAACGATGCGCACGCTTGGTCTTGCGGCTCTAGCCCTCTTTTCTTTCGCTGCCTGCGGTACACCGGAACCGAGCGCACCGGCTGCTGATCAACCGGTGCTGGTACGCGGCAATGGTCCCGAGCCTGATTCGCTCGATCCGCAGCGCGCGCGCACCGTTGAGTCCGGCAGTGTGCTGCGGGATCTCTACGAGGGTCTGACCGCAATCGGTCCCGGCGGGGATCCGATCCCGGCGGCTGCCGGCAGCTGGACGGTCAGCGAAGACGGTCTGCGGTATGTCTTCACGCTGCGGTCAACGGCGCGCTGGTCGAACGGCGAGCCCGTGGTCGCTGCGGATTTTGCCGCTGCGTTGCGGCGACTGGTCGATCCGGCCACCGCCTCGCAATACGCCCAGGTTGTCGATGTGATCCGCAACGCTGGCGAGGTGATCGCGGGTGAGCGCTCGCCGGGCGAACTCGCCGTGCGCGCTCTCGATGCGCAGACGCTGCAGATCGAGCTCGCGCATCCGGCGCCCTACCTGCCGGCGCTGCTGTCGCACTGGTCGACGTTCCCGTTGAACCGCGCCAGCCTGATGCGCCACGGCAGCGGCTTCACCAAACCCGGTAATCACGTCTCGAACGGTGCCTTCGCGCTGGCGCGCTGGGTGCAGGGTTCGCATCTGGACCTGACCCGCAATCCGCACTACTGGAACGATGCGCGCACCCGGCTGGGTGGCGTGCGCTGGATTTCCTTCGCCGACAATGCGACCGAGTACAAGCGTTATCGGGCTCAGGAGCTGCACATCACCGCGACCGTGCCCGCGCCGCAGTTCGAGCAGATCCGCCAGCAGCACGCTGGGGAACTGCGGCTCGGCCCGCAGCTCGGCACTTACTTTTATGCCTTCAACCTGCGTCGCGAACCGTTTGCGAGTCAGGTCGGGCTGCGCCGGGCGCTGTCGCTGGTCATCGATCGACAGCGGCTGGTGGAGTCGGTGACGCGAGTCGGCGAGCTGCCGGCCTACGGTTGGGTGCCGCCCGGCACGCAGGGCTACCAGGGCCAGCAGTTCGACTATGCGGCGCTGCCGATGACCGAGCGGATCGAACAAGCGCGCGCGCTTTACGCCGCCGCCGGCTACAGCGTCGCGCAGCCCTTGCGGTTCGAGCTGTTGTACAACACCGGCGATGCACACAGCCGGATCGCCGTGGCAGTCGCCGCCATGTGGAAGGAGGCGCTCGGTCTCGACGTCAGCCTGCGCGCGGTCGAGTTCAAGGTGCTGCAGCAGGAGGTCGATAGCGGTGATGTCGACGTTTTCCGGCTCGCGTGGATCGGCGACTACAACGACCCGTACACGTTTGCGCAGTACTTCAAGAGCGACTTCGGCATCAACACGCCGCGCTACCGCAGCGCAGCCTATGATACGGCGCTGGAACGTGCCGCTGAGGCGAGCGATCCGGCCGTGCGTGCCGCCGAGCTTGCAATCGCGGAGCGACAGCTGCTTGCGGATCATCCGGTCATGCCGCTGTACTTCTATATCAGCCGGCATCTGGTAAGCCGGCGCGTTGAAGGCTGGTATGACAATGTCATGAACGTCACGTACAGCAAAGATCTGGCTTTGCGGCGCTAACAGGAAGGTTTGATGGAACTTGCGCTGCTGGCTGCCCTGATCGGAAATCAGTCTGGTCACGGCCAGGCGCGCGCGCCTGCAACCGCTGGTCGCAGCAGGAGATCGCGCGGCGCGGCTTGCGCTGAAGCTCGGCGAGGACCCGACCCGGTTCCTGTCGACGATCCAGCTGGGTATCACTTCAGTGGCGATGCTGAGCGGCATTGTGGGCGAAGCTTCGCTTTCGCCGCCGCTGGCCGAGTGGCTGGTAGGGCTCGGTCTTGCGGCGACCGTTGCCCGGTACCTGGCAACCGCGATTGTCGTGCTGCTGGTCACGTACTTCTCGATCGTGGTCGGTGAACTGGTGCCGAAGCGGATCGGCCTGCTGCATGCCGAGCGTATGGCACGCCTCGCGGCACCGCCGGTGCAGGCGCTCGCCGTGTTGTCGAAACCGTTCGTCTGGTTGTTGTCGCAGTCGACGGCAGGCTTGCTGAAGCTGTTGCGGATTGACGAAAGCCAGCGCAGCGCCGTGACCGAGGCCGAGATCCACGCCATGCTCGCCGAGGGCTCAGCGCAGGGCGCCATCGAGGAGCGCGAGCACCGGATGGTGCGCAATGTATTCCGGCTCGACGATCGGCCGATCACGTCGTTCATGACGCCGCGGGCCGATATCGTGACGATCCAGGACGGCGCCAGCGGCAATGATCTGCGGCTGCGCCTAGAGTCCTCACCGCACTCGCGTTATCCGGTCGTGCGTGGCGACCTTTCGGACGTCGTCGGGGTGATCTCGGCGCGTGCCGTGCTGCTCGGGCTGTTGCAGGGGCGGCCGCTCGAGTTTGCGGAGCTGGTCGAGCCGCCGCTGTTCGTTCCCGAAAGTGTCTCGGGCCTGGATCTGTTGCAGGAGTTTCGTACCGCCCGCAGTCATTTCGCGCTGATCGTCGATGAGTACGGCAGCGTGCTGGGGCTGATCACGCTGCAGGACCTGGTCGAGGCGATCGCAGGCGAGTTCGTTTCGGAGTCGCCGGACGATGCCTGGGCGATCATGCGTGAAGACGGCTCCTGGCTGCTAGACGGGCAGATTCCGATTCCCGAGCTCGTCGATCGGCTGGGCGGCATCTTGAGCGCCGACGAGGAGGCAGCCGACTATCAGACCCTCGGCGGCCTGCTGATGCTGCGGCTTGGACGGGTGCCCGCCGTGACCGACCACATCGACTGGGGACGTTGGCGGCTGGAGATTGTCGACATGGATCGCAATCGGATCGACAAGGTGCTCGCGGTGCCGCTACCAGATCAGGTCGGAATTGATCCTGATGAGGGAGATTAGACGGCTTATTGAATCAAATAAGAATCAATAACCCTTAAACGCCAGTCCAGCGTGCCTGGCCCATCGTCGGGCGGAACTGCAGCTCGAGGGCCCGGCCGCTGCTCAGCTCCTCCTGAACGACCATCACGCCGACGTCTTTCAGATAGTGTTTGATGAACTCCAGCGACGCAGACGCGGCGGGCTGCAGCGATCCATCGGCACCGCAATGGGCGAACAGCTTGCCCTGCCCGTGACGGGCCTGCGGCATGGTCTGGCGCAGCGCCGTGATGCAGCGGTCCAGCAGCATCAGATCAGCGGCCAGCACTTCGTCGGAGACGTCCAGCCCGCGGCGCACGGTCGCCACGACCCGTAGGTGCAGCATCGCGCCGGATTCCTCCACGGCATCGTAGAGACAGATCGCCAGTGAGCCATGCAGGGTCGCACACAGCACGTGGTCGTCCGTCAGCACGACGAAGTCGTCGAGCGGCACGCGCACCAGTTGCAATGAAGGCTCGGAAGACGGGCGGGACATCCGCTGCATGGTGCCGGGCCCGCTCGCAGTACACTTTGACGGCCATCACGCTTGAAAGGGTTACTCATCGATGGAGCCTGCAGCCGATCAGCGACGGTTTGACTACACCCGGATCCCATCGGTGCCGCCGTCGGTCTATACCGCACCCCTCCTCAAGCCCGCGGGTCTCGCCGACGACTGGCTCGAACCGGAGCAGCGCCACTACAACGACGCCGAGCACCGCCTGTGGGACGAGCTCTACGCACGTCAGCGGGCGCTGTTGCCGGGGCATGCGTGCAGCGCCTTTCTGCGCGGGCTGGAGCGACTCGACCTGGGCGGCGGGGGCGTGCCCTCGCTCGCCGCGATCAATGCCGAGTTGCAGCCGCTGACCGGCTGGGTGATCGTACCGGTGCCGTCGCTGATTCCCGACCACGTGTTCTTTTTTCATCTCGCGAATCGCCGTTTTCCGGTCGGGAATTTCATCCGCGCGCGCGCTCAGTTCGACTACATCGAAGAACCGGATGTATTTCACGATGTCTTCGGCCACGTGCCGCTCCTGACAGATCCGGTGTTCGCCGACTACATGGCCGCCTACGGCCGTGCCGGCTGGAAAGCCTTGCAGTACAACCGGCTGAAGGCGCTCAGCGCCCTGTACTGGTACACGGTCGAGTTCGGCCTGATCCTGGAAGATCAGGGGCTGCGGATCTATGGCGCAGGCATCCTGTCGGGGCCGACCGAAACGGTGTTTGCACTCGAGGCCCGCTCGCCGCACCGCATCCACCTGAACGTCGATCGCGTCATGCGCACCGACTATCTGATTTCCGATCTGCAGGCGACGTACTTCGTCATCGAATCCTTCCGCGAGCTGTTCCATCTGACCGAGCAGCGGGGCTTCGAGCCGATCTATGAATCGCTGGCGCCGGCGGCACAGTACGCCGCGACTGCGGCGCTCGACACCGACCACATCTACCATCGTGGCACGCAGGAATATGCCTTGCGCGGCGGCCGAAGTTCCGCAGCGCCTGCGACCTGAATGCCCGCCTGATCCCATGCCCGCCTGATCCCATGGAGGAACCCTCAATGAGCAGCTTCTTCGATTTCAAGGTTCGCAGCATCGATGGCAGCGAGGATCTGCTGGCAGGCCTTGCCGGCAAGGTTGTACTGGCGGTGAATGTGGCCAGCCGCTGCGGTTACACGCCGCAGTACGCTGGCCTCGAGCAGCTGTATCGCGGCCTCAAGACCGAGGGCTTCGCGGTGCTAGGCTTTCCCTGCAATCAGTTCGGCGCCCAGGAGCCCGGCACCGAGCAACAGATCGCGAGCTTCTGCAGCAGCACCTATGACGTCAGTTTTCCGCTCAGCGCCAAGATCGACGTCAACGGTGCGGGCCAGCATCCGCTCTATGGCTGGCTTACGGCTGCCGAGAACGGCTTTGCCGGCGAGATCGGTTGGAACTTCGAAAAATTCCTGATCGGACGCGACGGGCGCGTGCTCGGGCGCTACCCTTCAGGGACCCAGCCTGAAGACAATGGCCTGATGCAGGACATCGCTGGCGCCCTGTAAGGAGAGCCCTATGGTCACCGCTGCCGAACTTCTCCAACGTAAACCCGCGACGCTGTTCTCGATCGGACCCGATGAGCCCGTGCTCGAAGCGGTGCGGTTGATGGCCACGCACAGCGTTGGCGCAGTCCTGGTGATGAAGGAGCGCGAGCTCGCCGGCATCCTCTCGGAGCGCGACTACGCTCGCAAGGTCGTGCTGCTGCGCCGTTCGTCAGCGGAGACTCCCGTCTGGCAGATCATGTCCGCACCCGTGTTGACTGTGGCGCCGGACGATTCGCTCGATCACTGCATGCGCCTGATGACCGAGAAGCGCATTCGGCATCTGCCCGTGACCCAAGCGGGTCAGGTGCAGGGCATGCTTTCAATCGGAGATCTGGTCAAGGCAGTCATCGATGAGCAGCGCCAGACGATCGAGCAGCTGACGGCGTACATCCACACCTGATCCGACTCACTCGCCGTAGATCACGCCGGGCAGCCAGGTCACGATCCCGGGCCAGAGCGCGAGGATCACGAGCGCCAGCAGCTGCAATCCCACCCACGGCATGATGCCGCGATAGATCGTCGTCGTCTGAATTTCGGGCGGCGCCACGCCCCGCAGATAGAACAGCGCAAAGCCGAACGGAGGCGTCAGGAACGAAGTCTGAAGGTTCATCGCAATCATCACGCCCAGCCAGACCGGATCGAGGCCCATCGCGAGCAGCACGGGACCGACGATCGGCACCACGACATAAGTGATCTCGATGAAGTCGAGCACGAAGCCGAGCAGAAACATGACCAGCATCACGATCAGCATCGCGCCAAGCGCGCCGCCGGGAAGCCCTGTCAATAGTTCATGCACGACGTCGTCGCCGCCCAGGCCGCGGAACACCAGCGAGAAAACCGACGCACCGATCAGGATCAGGAACACCATGCTGGTCATGCGTACGGTACCGCGCATGATCTCGCGCAGGCGTGGCAGGTTCAGTTTGCCTCGCACGGCCGCCATCAACAGCGCACCGACGGCACCGACGGCGGCGGCTTCGGTCGGTGTCGCAACGCCACCAATGATCGAACCCAGCACGGCCAGAATCAGCAACAGCGGTGCCACCAGCGCCTTCAGCACCCGCAGCGCGAAACCGCGCTCGCGGGCAGCGCGCCGATCTTCGGCCGGAATCGGCGGCATGGCGTTCGGCTTCAGATAGGTCATCAGGATCAGGTACAGCACATAGAGGCTGACCAGCATGACGCCGGGCAGCAGGGCCCCGGCAAACAGGTCTCCCACCGAAATCGTCTTGGGTTGGAAGTTGCCGAGCCGCAGCTGCGCCTGCGAATAGGCAGAAGCGAGCACGTCCCCGAGCAGCACCAGGATGATCGACGGCGGGATGATCTGGCCGAGCGTGCCGGAGGCACAGATTGCCCCGGTGGCGATCTTTGGATCGTACCCGCGACGCAGCATCGTCGGCAGGCACAGCAGGCCCATCGTGACAACCGTGGCGCCGACGATCCCGGTGCTGGCTGCGAGCAGTGTGCCGACAATCACGACCGAAATCGCCAGGCCGCCGCGCAGGCCACCGAACAGCAGCCCCAGGGTTTCGAGCAGATCCTCGGCGATCCGCGCACGCTCGAGCACCAGTCCCATGAAGATGAACAGCGGTACTGCGATCAGCGTCTCGTTGTTCATCGTGCCGAACACGCGGCTGGGCAGTGCCTCGAGATAGGTCGGATCGAACAGACCAAACGCCTGCGCGCCAAGTGCGAACAGCAGTGATACCCCTGCGAGTGTCAGCGCGACGGGATAGCCGATCATCAGCGCGCCGATCACGCAAAGGAACAGCAGCAGCGCGGCGATCTCGGCGCCGAGCATGCTCAGCGATCCTCCGGTGGTGAGGGCGGCACTGCGTGCAGCTGCCGCGCCGCGCGAACGATATCCGAGAGCCCCTGCAGGGCCAGCAGCAACGCCATGACCGGGATCAGGGTCTTCAGCACGAACAGTCCGCGCATGCCGCCGGCTTCGCGGGAGCTTTCACCTATCTCCCAGGACAGCGCCACGTAGGGCCAGCTCTCGTAGATCAGATAGCCGCAAAGCGGCAGCAGGAACAGCAGCGTGCCGCTGATGTCGATCCAGGCCTGGCGGCGCGGCGCGAGTGCCTTGTAGAAGACGTCCACGCGCACATGGTCGCCGCTGCGCAGCGTGTAGGCGGCGCCGAGCATGAACACAGCGGCGTGCATCCATGTGATCGATTCCTGCACCCACAGCCGCCCGGCATCGAACACGTAGCGACCGATCACGACACCGAAGGTCACGATGATCATCGCGAGTGTCAGCCACGCTATCGCGTGGCCAATACGTTCGTTGAGTGCGTCAATCCAGCCAATGCCCTTCATGGGTCGTTCGCTTACTTGCGCCAGAACGTGGCAGTGAACAGTACCAGCACGCTGAAGATTTCGAGACGGCCGAGCAGCATGGCCGCGCAGCAGATCCAGGTCTGCAGGTCGCTGAGTCCCTGGTGGCTTCCGGCAGGACCCACAGCACCCAGGCCCGGCCCCATGTTGTTGACCGAAGCGACGATCGCCGTGAAGGACGAAACGAGATCGAGTCCTGTCAGCAGCATTGCAAACGTCAGCACGACCACGGTCATGAAGTAGAGAAAGATGAACGCGAGCACCGAATAGATGATCCGTTCCTGAATGATCGCCCCACCGATGCGAATCGGCGCCACCGCTGAGGGGTGCACGAGCTGGCGCATCTCGCGTACCGCCTGGCGCGCCAGCAACAGCGTTCTGAACATCTTGATGCCGCCGCCGGTCGAGCCGGTGTTGCACAAGATGCAGCTCAGGAAAATCATCCAGACCGGGGCGAAGATCGGCCATAGCTCGTAGTTCTGCGACACGAGCCCGGTGGTCGTAGCGATCGAAACGACGTTGAATGCGGAGTGGCGCAGCGACGTCCAGAAATCCGCATAGGTCCCGGTCACAGTCAGCAGGATCGCGATGCCGAGCACGCTCGTTGCCAGTGCCAGCAGCAGCGCCTTGGCTTCTGCGTCGCGTAGATACGGTTGCAGCGAAAGACGCTTGATCGCGAGGAAATGTCGCGCAAAGTTGATCGCCGCGACGATCATCAGCGCCATCATGATGAGCTCGATCGCGACGGAATCGAACGCACCGATGCTGGCGTCACGGGTCGAGAAACCCCCGATGCTGACGGCCGTGAACGCATGGCAGATCGCATCCAGCCAGCTCATGCCGGCCCACTTCAGCGCCGCGATGCCCGCGATCGTAATCCCCGTGTAGGTCACCCAGAGCGCTTTTGCCGTTTCGGTGATCCGTGGCGTCAGCTTCTCGTCCTTGACCGGACCCGGGGTTTCCGCCCGATATAGCTGCATGCCACCAACACCCAGCAGCGGCAGCACGGCGACGGCCAGCACGATGATGCCGAGGCCGCCGATCCAGTGCAGGGTATGTCGCCATATATGCAGCGACGGCGCCAGCGTGTCGAGTCCGGATAGCACGGTTGCGCCCGTGGTGGTCAGCCCCGACATCGATTCGAAGTAGGCGTCGGTAAAGGACAACTCGGGCAGGGCGATCAGAAACGGCGTCGCGGCCGAGGCGGACATCAGCACCCACGAGAGTGTCACGAGCAGGAAGCCATCGCGGGGTTTCAACTCGCGCTGGTAGCGGCGGGTGGCCAGCGCGACACCCAGGCCGACGATGACATTGATCGCTGCGGCGATCACGAAGTCGATCGCGAGCCCATCGCCGCTCAGCAATGAGGCTGTGATCGGCAGCACGAAACTCACGGCGAAAAACGCCATCATCAGACCCAGTACGTGCGCGACGGCGAGCATCGGCAGTCTTTGTAGCCGGCCTCAGCGCCGGCCGGCGGTCTCGCCCAGGAACAGGCGTTCGACCTGCTCGATGTGACGACGGTCGCTGATGAAGATCACGACATGGTCATCCGCCTGGATCACGGTGTCGTGGTGGGCCATCAGCACTTCGTCGCCGCGCGCGACGCAGCCGATGGTCGCACCTTCGGGCAGCGCGACATCTTCCACGCGCTTGCCGATCACGCGCGAACTGCGTTCGTCGCCGTGCACGATGGCTTCGAGCGCTTCGGCGGCGCCGCGGCGCAAGGAGTGCACGCGCACGACATCGCCGCGCCGCACGTGCGCGAGCAGCGATCCGATCGTGATCGTCTGCGGTGAGATCGCCACATCGATCGAACCGCTTTCCATCAACTCGGCGTAGGCGGGGCGGTTGATCAGGGCCATGACCTTGCCCGCGCCAAGGCGCTTGGCCAGCATCGCCGAGAGGATGTTCGACTCTTCGGAGTTGGTCAGCGCAGCGAACACGTCGGCGCTGTCGATGTTTTCTTCGATCAGCAGCTCTTCATCGGCCGCATCCCCCTGCAGCACGACCGTGCCTTCGAGAATCTCCGAGACGCGCCGCGCGCGAACCGGATCGCGTTCAATCAACTTGACCTGATTGTGCTTCTCGAGTTCCTTCGCCAGCGACAGACCGATGTTGCCGCCGCCGGCGATCACGACGCGCCGCACGGGCTTGTCGTCCTTGCGCATTTCCGCCATGAAACGCCGGATGTCCTTGCGCGCAGCAAGGAAAAATACCTCGTCACCGTCCTCGATGATCGTTTCGCCGCTGCAAGTGATACTGCGCCCGGCACGGTAGATCGCCACGACTCGCGCCTCGGTGTTCGGGATGTGCTCGCGCAGCGTCCGTAGCTGTTGCCCGACCAGCAGGCCGCCCTTGCGCGCCTGCAAACCCACGAGCCGCACCCGGCCATCGGCAAAATCGAGCACTTGCAGTGCACCCGGGTAGCGGATCAGGCGCTCGATGTAATTGGTCACGAGTTGTTCGGGACTGATCCAGACGTCCACCGATATGGCGTCGTTGCCGAACAGTTTCGGGTGGCGGGTATATTCGTTGGAGCGGATGCGCGCGATCTTGGTCGGCGTGCGGTACAGCGCGTAAGCGACCTCGCAGGCCATCATGTTCACTTCGTCGGAATTGGTCAGCGCAACAAGAATATCCGCGCCCGGCGTGCCCGCCGCTTCGAGTATCGACGGGTGAGCCGCATTGCCGGCGACCGTGCGGATATCGAGGCGATCCTGCAGATCGCGCAGCACCTCTTCGTTGGTGTCGACGACGGTGACGTCGTTGGCTTCTTCACGGGCGAGATGGTAGGCGGCGGTGCGGCCGACCTGCCCAGCGCCGAGAATGACGATCTTCATGCGGGGCGAAGCTTACCGCGTACGACTGCTACCGAACAGCGCGCTGCGGCCGGGTGTTACCCCCAGGCTCAGCTTTTGCCGAGAGCTTCCAGGCCCGCATAGGCGACCATCAACCACTTGGTGCCCTGCTGTTCGAAATTGACCTGGACGCGTGCGTGGGGCCCCTGTCCCTCGAGATTCAACACGACGCCGTCGCCGAACTTGCCATGTCGCACGCGGGCACCAAGCCGCACACCCGGGGCGGGCGGCTCTGCCGAGACACCGGTACGGGTACCGGTGCGTGCGCGAGCGGAGCCTGCCGAGGCGAAGGCGGCGCGCGCGCCGTGGATTCGCGGGCGCACCTCCTCGAGCAGCTCCTCGGGGAACTCCTGGATGAAGCGCGAGGCCTGGCCGTAGCTGTCGATGCCGTGCATGCGGCGTTGTTCGGCATAGGTCAGGTACAGCTGGCGCATGGCGCGCGTCGTGCCTACGTAGCACAGCCGCCGCTCTTCCTCGAGCCCGTCAATGTCGTTCAGTGAGCGCTGATGCGGGAACAGTCCGTCCTCCATGCCAGCCAGGAACACGACCGGAAACTCCAGGCCCTTCGCGGTGTGCAGCGTCATCATCTGCACACAGTCTTCCCAGGCATCGGCCTGGTTCTCACCCGACTCGAGCACGGCATGCGCGAGGAACGACTCGAGCGGTGCCATCGACTCGCCATCGACGCTCTCGGGTTCGAAGCCGCGTGCTGCTGACACGAGTTCCATCAGATTCTCAAGCCGCGCTTCACCGCGATCGGCCTTCTCCTTCTGGTGATGCGAAATCAGGCCGCTGTGATTCAACACGACATCGACCATGTCGTGCAGTGGCAACGAGCGGGTCTGCGCGTCAAGTTGTTCGATCAGCTGCAGGAAGCCGTGCACGGCGCCGCCGCCGCGACTTCCGAGCGAGTCGTTCGCCACGCAGGCCGCCGCCGCCTGCCACAACGAACAGCCTGCGCCCTTGGCATGCTCGCGCAGCACATCAAGGCTGCGTGCGCCGATGCCGCGGGTCGGCAGATTGACGACGCGCTCGAACGACGCATCGTCCTGACGATTTGCGATCAGTCGCAAGTAGGCAAGCGCATCCTTGATTTCGGCGCGCTCGAAGAACCGCAGTCCGCCGTAGACGCGATACGGCACACGCGCCGAGATGAAGATCTCCTCGAATACGCGCGATTGCGCATTGGAGCGATACAGCACCGCGACGTCGCGACGGTTGCCGCCGCGCTGGGTCCAGTCACGGATCCGCTGCATGACGAATTCTGCTTCGTCGCGCTCGTTGAAGGCGGCGTACAGCCGGATCGGCTCGCCCTGCTCGCCGCTGGTCCACAGGTTCTTGCCGAGCCGGCCGTTGTTGTGTGCGATCAGCGCATTCGCGGCTTTCAGGATCGTCGCCGTCGAGCGGTAGTTCTGTTCGAGGCGGCACAGGGTTGTCTTGGGAAAATCGCGCCGGAACTGCTGCAGGTTCTCGACCCGCGCACCGCGCCAGCGATAGATCGACTGGTCGTCGTCGCCAACCACGAATGGTGCGCCGTCAGCGCCTGCCAGCAGCTTGGTCCAGGCATACTGGATCGCGTTTGTGTCCTGGAATTCGTCGACCAGCACATGCTGGAAACGCGTCTGATAGTGGCGCAGCAGATCCGGTCGATCGCGCCACAGCTCGAATGCGCGCAGCAGCAACTCGGCGAAGTCGACGACGCCAGCGCGCTGGCAGGCGTCTTCGTAGTCCTGGTACAGCCGGATCAGTTGCCGCCGGGTCGGGTCGTCGCCGTCCTTCAGCACCTTCGGGCGCCGACCTTCATCCTTGTTGCTGTTGATGAACCACTGGATCTCGCGCGGCACCCAGCGCGTGTCGTCCAGCTTCTGCGCCTTGACGAGCTTCTTGATCATGCGCAGCTGGTCGTCCGAGTCCAGGATCTGGAATCCGCGCGGCAGGCCCGCTTCCTGCCAGTGCAGCCGCAGCAGCCGGTGGGCGATGCCGTGGAAGGTACCGACCCAGAGAGCGCCGCCTGGTATTCCAAGCAGTGATTCGATCCGCGCGCGCATCTCGCCGGCGGCCTTGTTGGTGAAAGTCACGGCCAGGATGCTGTGGGGCGAGGCATTCTCGGCCTGCACCAGCCAGACGACGCGATGCGTGAGCACGCGGGTCTTGCCGCTGCCGGCTCCAGCGAGCACCAGCATCGGGCCGATCGGCGCGGTGACCGCCTCGCGCTGCGCGTCGTTCAGGGGGTTCAGTATCGGCGAGAGGTCCATTGGGCTGCGCGGTCGACGGGAAGAACCACAATTTTAGCAGGCTCGTGCGCTATGACGCGGCTCAACCGGACTTCGAGTAGCTCTCTTCGAAGGCTCGCAGCAGCGCCGCCATCAGCGCGAGCAGCACCGGACCCACGATGAGACCGATCGCGCCGAACGCCGCTACACCGCCAATCACACCGACAAATACGGTCAGCGTGGAAACTGGTGCATGACGCGAGATCAGCAAGGGCCGCAGGAAGTTGTCCGACACCGACACGCCGGCGCCCCAGACCAGCATGAACACGCCCCAGCCGACCTCGCCGCCGAACAGCAGCCAGAGCGCCGCTGGCCCCCAGACCAGCGCGGCGCCACCGGCGGGCAGCAGCGACGCGACGGCTGCGAGCACCGCGAACACGACCGGCGAGGGCAGGCCGGTGATACCGAAGCCGAGTCCGACCAGCGCACCTTGCGCGAGTGCGGTGAGGCCGGTGCCGAAAACGACTGCGCGGGTCGTATTGATGATGAGCTGCAGCAGTGCCTCGCGGCGCAGCGGATCGAGCGGGATCAGTCGCAGCATGCGCTGCATCATGACCTGGCCGTCCCGCAGCAGGAAAAACAGCAGGAACAGCATCAGGAAAAAACTTATCAGCGTACCGAGTGCGCCGAGCACAACATCTCCGCCCACGGACGCGAGTGAACGAAGGGAGGAGCGCGCAGCACCAATCAGCCCTTCCTGGATCTGCTCCGCGCTGACCGCGACATTCGCACGCACCCAGGCAATCCCGGGGCCGACGGCGGGCCAGTCTTCGATTTTATCGAACAACGCCGCGTTGAATCGAATGGCGCCGGTGTTCAGCCTTTGAATCAGCGCTGCAGCCTGCTGCGTGAACAGGATACCCAGGCCCGCCAGAGGCGCCAGCAGCACGATCGGTGTCAACGCAGTGATAAGCCCCGCAGCCCGCCCCGAGCGGCCGCCCCAGCGCCGTGTCAGGCGTGCGTGCAGCGGTGCCAGCAGAAAGGCCAGAAAGCCGCCCCAGGCCAGCGCACCGAAGAAAGGTTCCAGGATTCGAAACAGCGCATAGCCGAGCAGGACAACCGTCGCGAGCAGAAATGCCTTGCGGTACAGATCAGCGGTCATCGGCGAATCATGACGCATTTTGCGAGCAGCGGGGCTTTACCCGATACTGGCTTGATGAGCCCAGCGAACTTTGCCGTGAGTCTGACTGCCGCGCTGCTGGCAGGCTGTGCAGGCAGTGTGACGGTGCCGCGTGCCGACGGGTCGCGTGATAACAGATTAGAAGAGGAAAGCGTCGTGCCGAGTATCAACCCGATTGCGTTTGCCTATGTCGTGATCAGTGTCGCCGACATGGATCGGGCCCTGGGTCTTTGGGTCAACCGCTTCGGCATGCAGATTGTCACGCGTCGCGATGGCACGGACCCTGGCCTCGCGCGGGCCTGGGGACTCGAACGTGACGGGATCATTGATCAGGCACTGCTGCGCACGCCTGGACAGAGTTCCGGCGGCGTGCATCTGGTGCGCTTCAAGTTGCCAGGGTCTGCCGTTCGCGAAGGAGCGGCTACCACGGATCTGCTGCCGAAGAGCGTCGACATTGCGGTGCGCGATATCCAGCAACGCCACGACGAACTGAGCGCGGCGGGCTTTCAGTTCCGCTCAGCGGTGGGCCGGATGGTCAACAACGGCAACGAATTTCTCGAAGTCCATATGAGCGCCCACGATGGACTCAACCTGGTCTTGCTCGAACAGCCTGCCAAACCAGAACCGGTCAGCGACAAAGGTTATGGCGTGGCGCCGCAGATCATCGTGATCACGCCCGACAATGCGCGCGAGTCGGTGTTCCTGCAAAGCGTGCTCGGCTTGCCCGCGCTGATGCACAACCGGATCGGGGGACCTGAAATCGAGCGGACCGTGGGCTTGCCCGCCGGCGCCAGTCTGGACGTTCGGATCCTCGGTGATGCAGCCGATCACTACGGCCGGCTTGAGCTGGTTCAGTACGAGGGTGTCACGCAACGCGACCTGTACGCACGGGCGCGCCCGCCCGCGCGCGGCATGTTGTCAGTCACTTACTTCGTCAAGGACCTGCCGGGCCTGCTCGTCCGGGGCCGTCAGGCAGGCATCGTTGATCATGGCGCGGTGAACAGCGTTTTTGGTGAGACGCGCATGGCGTCGATTGTCTCGCCTGCGGGGCTGCGGATCGACTTCGTCGCGTTCTGAGGCGAGGTCTTGCTGCACCGCTACGACAATCTCGATTCGGGCAACGGCTACAAGGTCCGGTCGCTGCTGACCCTGCTCGGCCGCGCTGCGCTGGCTGTCATGGAAGGGCATCTGGTTGAACGGCAAGGGTTCGTTGCCGACCAGGGCGGTCACGATCTGACGCCGTACCCGGCAACCCTCGCGTGGCTGGCCCGCGTCGCGGCGCAGGCGGGCCCTGTGCCGATCACGTTGGTGCCGCGCGGTTAGGTCGGGGAGATCAACCTCCGCTACCAGCTGTTGCGCAGTTCCCGCAGCCGCAGGAACACCTGCCTTGGATCCGGGCGAGCGCCGAGATCCGGAAACTTCTGCCGCAGCTGCTCGATGACTTCAGGTTCGTCAAGCCGCAGGAACGTGTTGATGCGCTGCTCGTCAGCGAGCGTCGTGATGCGCGCTTGCTCGGCCTGGTGCGTTTCGGCTTCCTTGAGCCACTCGGCGGCGGTGCTGTTGTGCGGCTCGAGCGACACCGTGAACTCGAGGTTGCGGGCGAGGTAGTCGTGACCGGGATAGATCCGCGTCGTCGGCGCGAGACGCGCGAGCTGCTGCTCGAAGGTCTCGAACAGCAGATCGGCAGAGCCGCTGTGACAGTTGCCGGCGCCGGCATTGAACAGGGTGTCACCGGAGAACAGCGCGGGTTCATCGCCATGCGCCAGCACGCAGATATGCGTGTAGGTGTGGCCTGGTGTGTCGAGGCATTCGAGGTCAACGCTGCGGCCGACCTTGACGATGCTGCCACGGTGCAAGCCCTCATCGACGCCGCCGATCTCGCCAGCCGCGCCCTCGTGAGCCAGCACGCGCGCGTGGGTGACGGCGCGCAGGCCCTCATTGCCGCCGGTATGGTCGCGATGTTCGTGCGTGTTCAGGATCTGCGTGATCGTCCAGCCGCGCTCAGCGGCGCGCGCCTGACACTTCCGCCAGTCGAGCGGGTCGATGGCCAGTGCCTCGCCGGTTTCCGGGCACGCGATCAGGTAGTGATAATTGCGGTAGTCGTTCGCCGCCCAGATTCGCTCGATCAGCATGGCCTCACCTCGACGCATAATGTAGCGCAATGAAGATCACCGCTGTCCCTGTCACGCCGTTTCAGCGGAACTGCTCAGTGGTGAAGCGCGGCCGGCACCGCGGAGCTTGCGCGGGTGTTTGATCGGCCGCATCGATTTTCCGCTCGGGGATGACATCACGTTCCTGTCGGGCCATGGCCCGACCTCGACCTTCGGCGCCGAGCACCGCTCTGAGTGGACTCAGCCGAGCGTCAGCTGGGTGGTCGGCAGGTAGTGATCGATCAGCAGCGCGATGAAAATCCACATCAGGTATTGAATCGAAAACCGGAAGATCCGCATCGGCAGGTCCGGGCGATCCGTGAACTTCATTGCCAGCGCGTAGTAGAGAAAGACCGCGTTCAGTACCAGCGTCGCTGCCAGATAGATCAGGCCGCTCATACCCGTGAGCACCGGCAGCAGCGTCACGAGCACCAGCAGGATCGTATACAGCAGGATCTGCAGCTGGGTGTGCGGGATGCCGTGGGTGACGGGCAGCATCGGAATGCCGGCGCGGGCGTATTCGTCGCGGCGCGCAATCGCGAGCGCCCAGAAATGCGGCGGCGTCCAGACGAACACGATCAGGAACAGCAGCAGCGCATTCGGATCGACGGTGTTCGTAACCGCTGCCCAGCCGAGCACCGGCGGTGCGGCGCCGGCGGCACCGCCAATCACGATATTCTGCGGCGTCGCGCGCTTCAGCCAGGCGGTGTAGACCACCGCGTATCCGATCAGGGACAGAAACGTCAGCAGCGCGGTCAGCGGATTGACCAGCGTCACAAGGATCAGCATCGACGCAATGCCGAGTGCTGCGGCGAACAGCAGCGCGCGCGGCGCGGTGATCTGCCCGGTGGGCAACGGCCGATGCCGGGTGCGGGCCATCTGCTCGTCGATACGCCGGTCGAGCACATGATTGATCGTTGCCGCGCAGCTGGCGGCCAGGCCAATGCCAAGGTTGCCCCACAGTAGCGCGTCAAGCGGCGGCAGGCCGGGCGAGGCGAGCAGCGTGCCGACGATCGCGGTGAACACGATCAGCAGCACGACTTTCGGCTTGGTCAGCTCGTAGTAGTGCCGCCAGGTGGCGGTAGGCGCAGCAATGACGCTGTCAGGAGTGGCGGCCATGGGGCGCGCAGGTTAACAGATTTCCCGCAGCCGCCGATTGAACGCCAGGGTTGCCAGCAGCAGCACGGCAGCGCCCGCGTTATGCCCGGTCGCGAGCGTCAACGGGAAGGCCTGGACGACCATCAGGATGCCGATCAGCAGCTGCAGGCCGAGGCCGCCGAGCAGCAGCCAGGCGCCGTTGCGCACCAACGGGGTCGGGGCAGCGCGAACCGCGAACCACGCCGCGAACAACAGGATGACTGTGACGACGATTGCACCGAGGCGATGCGTGAAGTGAATCGCGATCCGTGCCGGATGCTCGAGCACGCCGCCGGTGTAGTCGATATCGAGGCCGCGCCACAGCACATAAGCCTCAGAGTAATCCATGTTTTCGGGCCACCACTGAGCCTGGCACAGCGGGAAATCCGGGCACGAGGTTGCCGCGTAGTTGGTGCTGGTCCAACCGCCCAGCACGATCTGAATCCCGACCGCCACCAGCGCGGCGATGCCCCAGCGGCGCGCGGCCGTCAGTGCGCCGCGCGCTGCCGTGACCTTCGGCGCCGCGGCAACGATGCCGGTCGCGCGGCGCATGGTCAGCCACAGCCAGAACAGCAGCGAAAGGGTCGTCATGCCGCCGATCAGATGCAGTGTGACGACCAGTGGTTTGACCAGCCACCAGACCGTGAACGCGCCGAGCAGTCCCTGCAGCACGACCACCGCGAGCAGAACGGTCGTGAACGGCACGCTGATCAGGCGCGTGCGCCGGTAGGCGATCGCAATTGCCGTGATCAGCACGATCACGAAGCCGAGCGTGGTCGCGGCGTAGCGGTGGATCATCTCGCGCCAGGCGCGCCCGGAGTCGAACTCCCAGCCGAGCCATAGCGATTCGATCTGCACTTCGTTCTTCGCGGCTCCTGCCGGCGTCACATGGCCGTAGCACATCGGCCAGTCCGGGCAGCCAAGACCCGCGTCGGTGAGCCGCACCCAGGCGCCGAGCACGACGACGACCAGGCACAGCCCGACGCCGAACAGCGCCAGGCGGCGCACCCAGATGGCTCCTTGCATGCCTGTGCCCCTCGCTAGCCGATATGCGAGAGCTTCAGCAGCCTCTCGAGATCACGCAGCAGCCCTTTCGGGTCCTCGCGGCTGTCGAAGCGCAGCATCAGATTGCCGAGCGGATCGACCACGAACAGTGAGCGCGCCTGATCCTGAGTCGGGAATTTCTGCAGCATGTCGCGCGCCGTCGGATCGTCGACCATGACGACTTCCATGCCCGGATGCTCGGCGTCGAACATCGCGACGTTGCAGCAGGCGCGTTTGGCAACGAACAGGCGTGCGACGCGATCCATGTCCTCGGCGAGCAGCAAGCGCGTCTGGCGCATGACCCACAGCGCCCGTTCGCATTCCTCGGTGCTGCAGGTGCCGTCGCCGAGGTAGACGAGCGTCCATTGCCTGCGCAGCAGGTCGGCACGGGCCGAGGTCGTGCCGTCTGGAAGCGTGAAGGCCACCTGCTCGAGCGGAATCGGCGGGTTGATCAGCTCGCCATGGTTGGTCATGCCCGCGGGCCGCCAGCCACTCGAGTAGTACAGCGCGAACGCGATCGCCAGCGGCACGAAGAACAGCGCGGCAAGTCCGATCAGGGTCCGCCGCCCGCGGGTGTTCGAGGGTGGAGTCGAAGCGGTTGAATCGGTTTCATTCATGTCGTTCTGCGCAGGTTCAGGGCCACAAAAAGAATCAGTAGTACGCCGGCAAAACTCCAAAACTGGACGGCGTAGGACCAGTGACGTGCCGGTTCCATCCCTGGTGGACGCCATTTTCGGATGTAGCCTTCAGGCTGATCCGGATCGAGCAGCAGCACGCGCGGCTCCAGCTGCTGGACTTCGAGCGCGGCCGCGAGTTCCTCGACGCCAGGGAAAGTCGTGACCCGTGGCCAGCTGCCAGTCAGCGCCGGCGCAGCGCGACCGATACTGAGCCCGGCGCTCGGCAACTCGTCGAGCCGGCCGCTGACCGTCACCGATGCCGCGTCCGGTCTGGACAATGCGACCACGGGCAGCTGTTCGCGAAAACCCGAGAACGCGATCCAGCCGCGATTGACCAGCAGAACCCTTCCATCTTCGAGTCGCAGCGGCGTCAGAACCTCGTAACCCGCCCGCCCATCGAGTGTCCGGTTGTCGAGCAGGAACTGCCGCTGTGCGTCCAGGACGCCGCTCACCGACACGTGCTGAAACCGCTCCAGCTTGCGCGTCGCGCTGGCCCCGAGCGGACGAGCGCTGTCCATCCCTCGCTCGAATGCCTGCCACAAACCGGCCTTGGCATCGCCGCGTTCCCATTGCCAGCGGCCGAGACCGACAAACAACACCAGCAGTACGAGCGTGGCGACGGTCATCAGCCACGACGGCGAGAATTCTCGCTGTCCCAGTCGTAGACGAATCGGTCCGATGCGAGCAGTCATTGCGTGGCGGGCCGTAGCGGCTGTCGGCGTAAGCGGCTTCCTGCCGCGGCCCTGTATTTTGAAGGCCTGAGTCGCCGAAGTACAGCCAACGGGACCCATCGGCAGGCCTATAATTCCGGGGATGGAGTTGTTCAAGATCGTGGTCGTGGTCCTGCTGATCGCCATCGTGGCGAGCCTGGGCAGTGCGCTGTTTCACCTGTCCAGTGGCAAAGGCGATTCGCGCAAGATGGCGCGCGCCCTGACCCTCCGGGTCGGGCTCTCGGTAACCCTGTTCTGCGTGCTGATCGGCGCCTGGGCGCTCGGCTTGATTTCGCCGCACAGCATCGCGCCCTGATTGCGCGCAAGATCAAGTGAGATTGAGAAAAATGACGATGATCGCTGGCACGGGTCGCCGCTTCCTGGCACAGATTGGATTATTCATTGCCATCACGGCAGGCATGGCTGGCTGCGTCGGCGGCGGTGCGGACACCGCGCCGCGCATCTTTGAACAGCCTCCCGATCGCAGTGGTTTCCTGACCCAGACCGTCTCATTCGGCGTTGGCGTGGAAGGCGCATCACCGTTGAGCTTTCAGTGGCGCCGCAATGGCGCCGACATCCCGGGCGCTACGACGTCTACCTATGTCACGCCTGCGCTGACTGTGGCGGACAACGGCGCGCGTTTCTCGATCGTGGTCACCAACCCCAAGGGTTCGGCGAGCAGCTCGGAAGCCACGCTGACCGTCGTTCCGGCACCGACGATCACGGCCGAACCCGTCGCGCAGACGGTCACACTCGGTGCAACAGCGACCTTCACGGTCGCAGCCAGTGGTGAACAGGTGCAGTACCAGTGGCGCCGCAACGACGCGCCGGTCGCGGGCGCAACCCTCGCGTCATACACCACGCCTGCGACGGTTGCTGCCGATGACGGCGCTGTGTACAGCGTGGATGTCGGCAACGGCGCCGGGGTCGTCAGCAGCATTGCCGTACCACTGACCGTGCTCGCCCCGGCCGCGATTGCCACGGCGCCGTTCAGCCAGAGCGTCGCTGTCGGACAGCCGGTGATCTTCAGCGTGCTCGCAACCGGCGGTGAACTCAGCTACCAGTGGCAGCGCAACGGCATCGCCTTAGCCGGTGCGACGGCGCGCATTTATGCGCTGCCCGCAGCGGCGCTGACTGACAACGGATCCGCCTTTGCGGTCGTCGCGACCAATCCGCGGGGTGCCGCCACCAGCAGCGCCGCAACGCTGTCGGTTGCAAGCCTTGCGGACAACCCGCTGCCCGCCTTGCCGGCAAATGTCGCCGCCGCCAAGACCGCGACCGCCAGCGCCGCTTTCGTGCTCGTGCGCCGCTCCGACGGCACGCTGGCTTCCTGGGGCTTCAACACCGATGGGCAGCGCGGTGATGGCACCGCCGGTGCCGCCAGCGACACGATCGGAACCGTGACTCTGCCCGCCGGATCCACCGTCACCGCGGTGGCGGCAGGCGGTGGCCATGCCCTGGCTTTGCTCGGCAGCGGCGCGGTGTACGTCTGGGGCCGCAACAACAGTGGTCAACTTGGGCTCGGCGATGGCAACGCGCGCGCGACTCCGGCTCTCGTGACCCTGCCGCGGCCAGCCGTGGCGATTGCAGCGGGCCGCGACCATTCAGTCGTTGTGCTCGATGACGGCCGCGTTTTCGCGTGGGGGACCAATACGCTCGGGCAGCTCGGCACGCCGGGCCGGACCTTCGCGTTCAGCTCCACGCCGCTGGCGGTGCCGGGCCTTGCGACCGCGCGCAGTGTCGCGGCGGGCAATGATCATTCCCTGGCGCTGCTCGCGGACGGCAGCGTCTGGGCCTGGGGCGCGAACGCTTCTGGCCAGATCGGCAACGGTTCCGTGGTTACGCAGCGCTCACCGGTCGCCACCGGCGTCACGGGCGCGACCCGCGTGCGCGCTGGCGGCGATACTTCGCTGGCGATCACGACCGCTCGCGCAGTGCTCGCCTGGGGTGAGAACGCCGACAACCAGCTCGGCCGTGGCGCGGTCACGGCGGACGCGTTGACACCAACCGGCATCTATCTCGATGCCGTCGACGCTGACGCAGCCGATCGCCTGGTGCAGATCGTCGGTAGTGACGGCGCGCTTCGCAGTGCCGGGGCCAACGAAGCCGGCTCGATTGGTGATGCGACGACCACGGCGCGGAACGTGTTCACCGCAGCTTCGGGCCTTGCCAACGTGCTCACCGCCAACGCCGGCGGTCGTTCGTTCGCGCTCGCGCTACGCAGCGATGGCACGGTGTTCAGCTGGGGCGACAACAGCAGCGAGCAGCTCGGCAATGCGGCCCTGTCGGCAACCGGCACGTCGACGCCGACCGCGATTCCCGCGTTCGACGCGATTCCTTGAGCGAAGTCCGGCGCGGCTACCTGCCGACGCCGGCGGGACAGGTCCACTATCGGCGCGTCGATCCGCCGCACCCCGCACGCACGCCGCTGGTCTGTTTGCACCAGGTGCCGAACTCGAGCCAGACCTTTGCAGCACTGCTGCCGCGACTCGGTAGCGACCGCCTCGTGCTGGCGCTCGACACGCCCGGCTTCGGCATGTCGGATCCGATCATCGGTGAGCAACGTCTGGTTGACTACGCGACCGTGTTGCAAGCGGCGATTGGCGCGGCCCGGCTCACACAGGTTGATCTGCTCGGCTATCACACCGGCGCTGCGATCGCTGCTGCCATTGCCACAGCAACACCGATGTTGGTGCGGCGCGTGGTGCTGTGCGCGGTGCCAGTGTTCGATGGGGCCGAGCGCGCGAGCCTTGGCGCGCAGCCGCCGATCCCGTTCGATCTCGACGGTGACTGGGTGCGGGAGGAATGGCGTCGGACCGTGCGCTGGCGCGGCCCCGGACAGGATGACGCAGGCCTGCTGCGCAGCTTCGCAGAGAAGTTGCGCCCCGGCGCGCGTGAGCGCGGTGCGACGGCGATCGCCGCCTATGATACGGCTGCAGCGCTGGCGGCCATCTACCAGCCGCTGTTGATCCTGCGGCCCCGCGATGATCTTTGGCAGGCAACCGGCCGCGCGCGAAAGTTACGGCCCGATGCGCGCGACGCCGAACTGCCGGATTTCGGTCACGGGCTGTTCGACGCCGCGGCCCCTGAGGTCGAAGCGCTGCTGCGCAGTTTTCTCGATAGCTAGAGCCAGTAGACGAATACGAACAGGCCGAGCCAGACCACGTCGACGAAGTGCCAGTACCAGGCGACGGCTTCGAAGGCGAAGTGGCGCTCTGTCGTGAAGTGACCCTTCATGGTTCGCAGCCATATGCACAGCAGCATGATTGCGCCGAGCGTGACATGAAAGCCGTGGAAGCCCGTCAGCATGAAGAACGTCGAGCCGTAGATACCCGTCGACAGCTTGAGCCCAAGCTCGGTGTAGGCGTGGTAGTACTCGTAGCTTTGCAGACCGACGAAGATGAAGCCGAGCAGGAAGGTCGCGCCCAGCCAAAGATTCAGACTGGCGCGATGGCCGGCGCGCAGCGCGTGATGGGCAATCGTCAGTGTGACGCCCGAGGTCAGCAGGATCAGTGTGTTGATCGCCGGCAGTCCGAATGCCGGAATCAGTTCGAAGGAGCCGTCTTCGCGCGGTCCGATTTTGGCGGGGCCGTTGGTGGGCCAGGCGCTTTCAAATCCCTGCCAGATCAGCAGTGGGTTGAATATCTTGACGCCCTCGCCGCCGAGCCAGGGCACGGAAAGCTGGCGGGCATAGAACAGCGCACCGAAGAACGCCGCGAAAAACATCACTTCCGAGAAGATGAACCACATCATTCCCATCCGGAACGAGCGGTCGACCTGCATGTTGTACAGGCCGCGCTGGCTTTCGCCGATGACTACCAGGAACCAGCCCATGAACAGGCCGAGCAGCATCACGAAACCAAGCGCGAACAGCCAGGGGCCGAACCACTCGTTGAGCCAGCCGCACAGGCCCAGCATCATCGTGAACAGCGTGACCGATCCGTAGACCGGCCAGATGCTCTCGTGAGGAATGTAGTACTTGCCGGCGGTCGCCGTGTTCGGATCTGCTGTGGCCATGGTTACCGTGCGCTGATGCGCGTCGAGTTATCGTAGAAGACATAGGACAGCGTCACGCGGTCCAGATGCTGAGGCAGGTCCCGGTCGACGATGAAGCGTACCGGCATGGAGCGCTGTTCATCCTTCGCAAAATTCTGCGGTATGAAGCAGAAGCATTCGGTCTTGTGGAAATAGCCCGCAGCGGTGCCCGGTGCGACGTTCGGTACTGCGTGCGCGACCGTGTCCTTGCCGGTCAGGTTGTGCGCCAGGTATTCGACTTCGTAAAGCTGGCCCGGATGCACCTGCATCGATTTGACGACCGGCCGGAATTCCCAGCTGCCCACTGTCGGCAGCTCCGCAACGAAATCCACAGTAATCGTGCGCGCGAGGTCCGGCGCTTCGACGATCGCAGCGGTCTGCTCTTGCAGGTCCTTCTGGTTACCGAAGCCGGTGATCTCGCACATGATGTCGTACAGGGGCACGAGCGCGAACCCGAACGCAAAGCTGCCCGCCGCGATGCCGAGCAGCTTCAGCGTCAAGCGCGAATTCTCGCGATCACGGGTTTCGGTTGCGGTGACCACTACAGCCGATATCCCGTGACCGCCATCAGGATGAACGACGCATAAAACCCGAACGCAATCAGCCCCAGCACGATGGCGCTGCGTCGGACTCGCTTGCTGCGTTCGATATCTTTAGTCATGCCGATCACGTATGGCGGAACGAGCCTTCGTGCTCAGCGCCACGGAGGATGACCTGCGGTGAGGGAGGCGTATCCCAGCTGTGGTACGGCGCCGGCGTCGGCAGTTCCCACTCCAGGCCATGCGCGCCCTCCCAGGGCCGCGCGGGGGCCAGCTCGCCGGAGCGCACGCACTTCCAGACCACCACGACGAACAGCAGCTGCGAGAAGCCGAACACGAACGCACCGATCGACGAGACCATGTTCCAGTCTGCGAACTGGGTCGCGTAGTCGGGGATGCGTCGCGGCATGCCGGCCAATCCGAGGAAATGCTGCGGGAAGAACACCACGTTGACGCCGATCGTCGACAGCCAGAAATGCAGCCGGCCGAGCTTTTCGTCGTACATCCGCCCAGTCCACTTCGGGATCCAGTAATAGACGCCGGCCATGATCGCGAACACCGAACCCGGCACGAGCACGTAATGGAAGTGCGCCACGACGAAGTAGCTGTCGTGATACTGGAAGTCCGCCGGCACGATCGCGAGCATCAGGCCCGAGAAGCCGCCGAGCGTGAACAGGAACAGGAACGCGAGTGCGAACAGCATCGGTGTTTCGAAGGTCAGCGACCCCTTCCACATCGTGGCGCACCAGTTGAAGACCTTCACGCCGGTGGGGACGGCGATCAGCATCGTCGAGAGCATGAAGAACAGCTGGCCGGCCAGCGGCATGCCGACCGTGAACATGTGGTGTGCCCAGACGATGAACGACAGGAACGCGATCGACGCCGACGCATAGACCATCGACTCGTAGCCGAACAGCGGCTTGCGCGAGAACGTCGGGATGATCTCCGAGACGATGCCGAATGCCGGCAGGATCAGGATGTAGACCTCGGGATGGCCGAAGAACCAGAAAATGTGCTGGAACATCACCGGGTCGCCGCCGCCCGCGGCGTTGAAGAAGCTGGTGCCGAAGTAGTGATCGGTCAGCAGCATCGTGACGGCACCGGCCAGCACCGGCATGACCGCGATCAGCAGGTAAGCCGTGATCAGCCAGGTCCAGCAGAACAGCGGCATGTTGAGCAGCCCCATGCCCGGTGCGCGCATGTTCATGATCGTCACCACGACGTTGATCGCGCCGAGGATCGATGACGCTCCCATCAGGTGGATCGCGAAGATCGTCAGCGGAAAGCTGTCGCCCGCCTGCAGAGAGAGCGGCGGATACAGCGTCCAGCCGCCGGCCGGCGCACCACCGGGCACGAACAACGTCAGCAGCAGCAGCGTGAATGCGAACGGCAGGATCCAGAAGCTGAGGTTATTCAGCCGTGGCAGCGCCATGTCCGGTGCGCCGACCTGCAGCGGGATCATCCAGTTCGCAAGACCGGTCCAGGCCGGCATCACCGCGCCGAAGATCATCAGCAGCGCGTGCATCGTCGTCATGGAGTTGAAGAAGGCTGGGTCGACGAACTGCAGGCCGGGCTGGAACAGCTCGAGCCGGATCACCAGCGCCATCGCGCCGCCGATGAAGAACATCGCGCAGGCGAAGATCAGGTACATCGTGCCGATGTCCTTGTGATTGGTCGCGTAGACCCAGCGACGCCAGCCGGAGGGCTTGTGGTCGTGGTCGTCGTGCGTGCCGTGAGTTGCGGTGCTTGCGTTGGCCATGGTCGTTACTCGAAAGTGTCTGGATCAGCGGCGCGCGGGCGCTGCGCTGGTGTTCGGGGTGACGATATTCTGGGCGATGGTCGGTTCGGAATCGTCGGGCATCGCGGGCAGCGGCTCCGATTTCTGCTTGGCAACCCAGGCCGCGTAGTCGGCCTTGCTGAGGACCTCGACCACGATCGGCATGAAGCCGTGATCCCGGCCGCACAGTTCGGCGCACTGACCGCGATAGGTGCCGGTCTTGCCGGCGTCGACCTTGAACCACAGCTCGTTGATGAAGCCGGGGATCGCGTCTTTCTTCATGCCGAAGTCGGGCACCCACCAGGCGTGGATGACATCCTGTGCCGTCAGCAGCAACCGGACCTTGGTGTCTTCGGGGACCACGAGTGGGTTGTCGACATTCAGCAGATAGTTCTGGACGCTGCGCGGATCAATGCCCGACTGCAACTGCCGCGCCGAATCACTGTCGCGACTCAGCGTCGAGAAAAAGCTGATCTCCTCGTCGAGGTATTCGTACTGCCATTTCCATTGGTAACCGGTGACCTTGACCGAAAGTTCCGTGCCGCGCGTGTCCTCGATGGCGATCAGCACCCGCGCCGCCGGCACCGCCATCAGCACCAGGATCACGACCGGAATCACGGTCCAGATGATCTCGGCGCGCGTGCTGTGCACCATGGTCGTGTCGGGAACCGCGCCCTTCGACTTGCGGAACGCGATGATCGACCAGAGCATCCAGCCAAATACGAATACGCCGATCGCGACGCACCACCAGAAGATGGTCATGTGCAGCGAGTAGATCTGTTTCGACAGTTCCGTGACTCCGACCGTCATGTTCAGCCCGCCCCAGCCCGCCTGCGCGGTCGTGGAGACGGCCAGCAGCGCCAGCGCGCCGGCCCTGGAGACAATCCGTCGCATCAAATGAGTCATGTTGTCCGCTGTCCTGCTTCCGAAATTGCAACCAGTGCCTGCAGCCGCCGTGCGAGCGTACGGCGTTCCTGTTCGTTCAAAAAGTCACCGACTTCGCAGCGGCGACCGTGAGACTCGATGGTCAGGCGGCTCGGATGCAGAGGTGATTGAGCGGCGCGGATTCTAACGCGTGCCCAGTAGCGCTGGAACACGACGCGATCGATGCGCCGGCTGTCGATTCTCTCAATCTCGACGTCTGAATCCGTAATTGTGATCGCGTGCCGGTGCGCTCGCCGCTGCATGCTGGCGCGCAGCGCCCAGCCCAGCAGCGCCATTTCGAGGCCGGCGAATGGCAATACGGGCCAGAAGCCCTGCAGGGCGACGAAGCCGGCCACCGAGAACGATCCCACACACATCGCGGCAAAAAAAACCCATGCACCCTGGGTCGACAGTGAGCAATGGGGCGAGATTTCGATGCGGGTCGGAGGCATGATTTGGAACCGTTCTAATTATGCCTTGCAGGGCGAGCAAAGTCAGCGTGTTACAGCGGAATTTCCAGCAACTGTGACAACGCTGCCCGGGCGGCGCGCGCGCGTGCTGCTGTACAGGGCTTGTAGGGCATCACGGCGAGCGGCGGACGGCCCAGACGTTCCGTCAACGTGTCACAGTTCTGTTCGAAACGCGGCATATCGGGCGTCAGCGCATTCGCAATCCAGCCCGCGAACGGCAGGCCAGCGGCCAGAATCGCGGCATGCGTCAGCTGCGCGTGATTCAGACAACCGAGCCGCATCCCGACGACCAGCACCACCGGCAGGCCGAGCGCCTGCGCAAGCTCGGCGATGCGATGCTCGTCGCTGAGCGGCGCGAACCAGCCGCCCGCGCCTTCGACCAGCAGCCAGTCGGCGTCCACTGAGAGTCGTTCGCATTGACCGAGGATCTGCGCCAGGTCAACGGTGCAATCAGTGTCGCGGGCCGCCAGATGCGGCGCGACGGCGGCCTCGAAACAGTACGGGTTGACCTGTTCGTACGGCGCGGTCGTCCCGGCCACTTCGATCAGTGCCAGCGCATCGTCATTGCGCAGGCCGTGCGGGGTCCGCGCCGCACCGGCAGCAACCGGCTTCATGACCGCCACCCGCAGTCCAGCGGCGACGGCCGCCTCGACCAGCGCGACCGAGCAGAAGGTCTTGCCGATCTCGGTATCGGTGCCGGTGACGAATACGCCCCTCATGCGGACGGTTTCTCGGCGCGTCGACGGATCGCTTCGACCGCTACCGCCACTTCGCCACCAGCGTCCGCGATGCCGGGCCGCAGCGGTGCTGCCCAGGCCAGACCATAGACCACTTCATAGCTGGCTGGCAGCGAGTCCTCGCTGCGCCATTGCTCATAGGCGGCCGCCATTCGCGCGAAACGGCTGCGGCCCGTCAGGCCGCGCGCGCGGCCGCGGACGGCGTTGGCGGCGCCAATGGCCTTCAGATCCTGCATCAGCGCGCGCGCGTTCGAATAGCGCAGTTCATGCAGGTCGACATCGAGCACCGGTTCCGAGAATCCGGCCCGCGCCAGCGCGCCACCGAGGTCATGCATGTCGGCGAACACCCCGACGTGTGGCTGATCATCCACGCTGGCCCAGGCTGCGCGCAGTTCGTGCAGCGTGCGCGGTCCAAAGCTCGCGAATGCCAGCAACCCGCCCGGCTTGAGCACGCGCCGGATCTCGACGAATGCGGCGTCGAGGTCGTGGCTCCACTGCAGCATCAGGCTGCTGAACGCCAGCTCACAGCTTCCTGTCGCGATCGGCAAGCGGTGCGTGTCGGCGCAGATGCGCTCGAAGCGATGCCCGAGCTTGCCGTCCAGGACGCGATCCCGCCAGCCCATGCGTTCGCCGGCGACGGCCAGCATCCCCGGTGCGATGTCGACTGCCAGCACCAATGCGTCGCCGAAGCGGCGCTTCAGGGCGAGCGCCGCATGACCGGTGCCGGCGCCGAGATCGACCACACAGCGCGGCTGCAGCGCTGCGAACGTCGCGACCCTCGATTCCAGTTCCTCGCGCACGACGCGCTGCAGGTACGCCGCCGCGTCGTAGCGGTGGGCAGCGGCACTGAAGCGCTGTGCGACGCGCCGCGTCTCGGGTCGGTAGTCGTCTTGCGTGCTCACGCGGCCACCTGTTCCCGCCATGATTGCAACTGCGCGACGAACTCCTGTTGATGCGACAGGAACGGCGCATGCGCGGCGCGCCGGAACTCGTGGTGCTGTGCCCGCGGCAGCGCTGCGGCGAGCGCGCGACTCGCTGCCGGTGACGCGATGCGATCGTACTCGCCGCTCAATACCAGAGTCGGACACTGCAGCGTCGCGAGGTCGGCGCGCAGATCGCTCGACTGCAGCAACCGCAGTCCATCGGCCAGCGCGATCGGGCATGCTTCGCCGTGTTCGAGCAGCGCGCGCTGCAGCTCTTGCAGCGAGGCGTCCGCGGCCTGGCTGCCGCGGACACCCAGTTCGAGGAAGTCGCTGACGGTCTGGCGCGGTGCGCGGCGCAGCGACGCGGCGAACTGCGTGAGCACCGCCGGTGACATCGCATGCGGCCAGTCGGTGGTCGCCACGAAGCGCGGTGAGCTGCAGACAATGACCAGGCCCGTGACGGAAGCAGCGAAGCGGGTTGCGATTCTGAGCGCGATCTGCCCGCCCAGCGACCAGCCGAGCCACAGCGCAGGCGTCGGGACCAGCGCCTGCAGTCGTTCAGACAGTTGGTCGAGCGAGGGGCCCTGACCCGCATCGTAGCGCGCGCTCTGGCCGTGGCCGGGCAGATCGACGCGCACGATCCGGTAATGATCGCGCAGCGCGTGGCTAAGTTTTTCGAACACGCGCAGATTGGCGCCCCAGCCGTGCAGCATCACGAGCGTCTCACCGTGGCCGTCCGATTCCACGTGCAGCGCTCCGCTCATGCGTGCAGCGCCGCGTCCAGCGCCACGACGAGCGCATCCACCTCGGCCTCCGTATGTGCCGCCGACAGCGTGATGCGCAGTCGCGCGCTGCCTTCAGGCACGGTCGGTGGCCGGATCGCGACGACCCAGAAGCCCGCGTAACGCAGCGCCTCGCTGGCCGCCAACGCGGTTTCTGCGCTGCCGAGAATCACCGGCTGGATCGGCGTCTGCGAGACACCCAGCGCGATGCCGCGCGCCCCGGCGCGCTCGCGAAACCGCTGTGTCAGTGTTCGCAGCTGCTCGCGTCGCCAGGACTCGCGCTGCACCAGCCGGAGTGCCGCGCGGGTCGCTGCGGCAACCGGCTGCGGCAGCGCGGTCGTGTAAATATAGGTGCGCGCGCGCTGCAGCAGGGTTTCGATCAGATCGGCGTCCCCGGCAACGAACGCGCCGAACGAACCGAGCGCCTTGCCCAGCGTGCCGATCAACACGGGCACATCGTCAGCCGACAGTCCGGCCGCCTCGACGGCTCCACCGCCACGTTCACCGAGCACGCCGAGCCCGTGCGCGTCATCGACCAGCAGCCAGGCACCGCTCTGTCGTGCGAGTGTCGCAAGCGCGCCGAGCGGCGCAACATCGCCATCCATACTGAACACGCCATCGGTGGCGATCAAGGCGCCGGCCTGCGGCCGGGCGGCGCGGAAGTCCCTGAGCCGCTCGCGCGCTGCGGCGGCATCGAGGTGCGGGTAGCGGCGCAGCGTCGCGCGACTCAGCAAGCCGGCGTCGAGCAGCGAGGCATGATTGAGTTGATCCTGCAGCATCAGGTCATGCCGATCGACGAGGCTGCCGAGCACGCCGAGGTTCGCCATGTAGCCACTCGAGAACAGCAGCGCCCGCTCGCGCTGCGTGAACTCGGCCAGTTCCTGCTCGAGCGCGGCGTGCTCGGGTCCGTGACCGGTGACCAGATGCGAGGCGCCACTGCCCGCGCCGTAGCGCCCGGCGGCAGCGCTCATCGCGGCGATCAATGCCGGATGCGTCGCGAGTCCGAGGTAGTCGTTGCCGCAGAAATTGACGACGTGCTGCCCGTCGATCTGCAGGTGCGCGGCCTGCGGCCGCTCCGCCGCGTCGTCGTAGCGGGCCACCGCGGTGACGCGCCGCCGGCGCAGCGCGCGGTCGTCGAGTGCGGCGAGCCCGGCGCGCAGCGCCTCAGGCGTGCGCGCGAGCACCATGGTTCGCGTCGCTGCCTTCGGCGCGGATACCGAGCCGCGCAAGCAGGCGGCGGTCGTGCTCGACATCCGGATTCCCGGTTGTCAGCAGCCGCTCGCCGTAGAAGATCGAATTGGCGCCGGCAAGAAAAGCCAGCGCCTGCAGTTCATCGGCCATCGCTTCACGGCCAGCCGACAGGCGCACATGCGCTGCTGGCATCACGATGCGGGCCACGGCGATGGTGCGCACGAAATCGAACGGATCGATCGGTTCGCGGCCGTGCAGCGGCGTGCCGGGAACCTGCACCAGCTGGTTGATCGGCACGCTTTCCGGATGCTGCGGCAGGTTCGCGAGCGTCTGCAGCATCCGCGCGCGGTCGCGGGGGGTCTCGCCCATGCCGACGATGCCGCCGCAGCAGACATTCATGCCGGCCTGCCGGACTGCATCGAGCGTATCGAGGCGATCCTGGAACTTGCGCGTCGTGATCACCTCGCCATAGAACTCCGGCGAGGTGTCGATGTTGTGGTTGTAATAATCGAGCCCGGCGTCCTTCAGCTGCCGTGCCTGGTCGCCGCTCAGCATGCCGAGCGTTGCGCAGGATTCGAGCCCCAGCGCGCGGACCTCGCGGATCATGGCCGCGATCTGTTCGATATCCTTCTGCTTCGGTGAGCGATACGCCGCGCCCATGCAGAAACGGGTTGCGCCGGCCGCCTTCGCGGCCGCCGCCCGTTCGCGCACCTCGGCGAGCGGCAACAGCGCCTCGCGCTCGAGGCCGGTGTCGTAGCGCACGCTTTGCGGGCAGTACGCGCAGTCTTCGGGGCAGGCGCCGGTCTTGATCGACAGCAGCGTGCTCATCTGCACGGTGTTGGCCCGCTGGTGGCGCCGGTGGACACTCTGGGCCTGGAAGATCAGATCGGAAAAGGGCAGCGCGAGCAGATCCTCGAGCTCGGCGCAGGTCCAGTCGTGACGGATGGCTTGCAGATGAATGTCGTTCATGGGGCAGTTTCTCGGCGTACCGGGCAGCAATGCGAGCAGCGTCGGCCGGGCTGCCGCGCGAAGCTGATGTTCACGATGCATCTGACCGCTGTCAACCCGGACCCGCTTGCAAAGTCGACCAGGACCGCGCGCTGCTTCGCCACTTGGTGGCGGGCGCGCGAGCCGCAGTTGCCCCGGACCGAGCGCTGGGCAACCCGCGTGTTTGGTGCACGCTGCGTGCTGTGCTCGCTGGACGTCGCTGTACCGGCGGTTGCGCTGTGCGGCGACTGTGCGGCGACCCTGCCCTTCCGGATCCGCCCCGAACATGAAATCGTCGCTGCCGGCGCAGACCGGTACTGTGTGCCCTTCGACTATGCGCAGCCCGTGTCGAACTGGATTCGCGCGCTGAAGTTCGCTGATCAACGCACCTATGCGCGGCTGTTGGGTAGCCTGCTCGCGGCGTCCGTCGCGGCCCGCGGCCTGCCGCTGCCGACTGTCATTGTGCCGATTCCCCTGCACCCTTCACGGCAGCGCGAACGCGGCTTCAATCAGGCGGAGCGGATCGCGCGGGCGGCGGCGCGTTGGCTCGACCTGCCGGTGCGCGCCGATGCGCTGCTGCGCCGACGAGCCACGCGCGCGCAGTCGAGCCTTGCTGCCGCCGAACGGCGCGCCAATGTGCGCGCAGCGTTCATCTGCACGGGTGTCGGGGTCGGTGACTCGCGGCGTCGCGGGTTGGTGCTGCCGCGGCACGTCGCAATCGTCGATGATGTCGTCACCACCGGCGCCACGGCCGCAGCCGCAGCACAGGTGCTGCGGGCGGCGGGTGTGCAGAACGTTGAACTGTGGGCGATGGCCCGGGTTGTCGGAGAAACTGACACCGCTTCGGAAGCCCCACCGGGCTTTGCTTGAACCCGTTCTCCCGATCGCGCGTGGAACTGTGACGCGAGTCCCGGTTCGTCACCCGCGCGCAATGGGCTGCCGGACCCTGCGACGCCATTGGCAGGGTGTTTGTCGAGATCCCTGACGATTCGCCCTGGACGGCGCCACCGCGTCGCCTTCTGCGGTGGCCAAAAACCGTATAAGTCACTGCTTTATATGATTGTCCATTCGGTTGGCTCGATTCCTGCTTTATCGCTGGCAGGTGGCGCCGCAGGTGCCGCAAGGCTTACCGAAGGGACCTGACCATGAGAAAGACGACCACCACAGTACTGACCGCCACGCTGGCCTTGCTCGCAGCCGGCCACGCAGCCGCAGGGCCGTTGCTGCTTGGCGAGACCGTGCAGGTCGGCAACTCCGTCGGCAGTGTCTTCACGCCGTCGCCGGTCAATAGCGACAACAATGGTCTGTACAGCAACGTGTCGTTCCGCCTCGACGGTACGCGCAACGTGGCGGCCTCTGCAGGCATGTTCGCACTCGAATACACGCAGTCAGGCTCGGCAGCCGAGCAGTTCTACAGCTTCTGCCTCGAGCCAGACGTCTACCTGATGCCATTCTCGCCGGGCTACACCGTCAGCTCGCTTTCAGGAGCAGGCTACAACCCGCTGATCGGCCAGCTCTGGAATCGTTATCGAGGCGACGTGACCAACGACACTTCGGCCGCCGCATTCCAGGTTGCGATCTGGGAGCTGTCCTACGACACGTTCAGTGACGGCAATCTGGGTGCCGGCGCCTTCCAGCTGACCAGCGGCGGCACCGTCGGCAGCCAGGCGCAGTACTGGCTGTCATCGCTGAACTATGCGCCGGGCGCCACCGACACCTTCGCCAACCTGCGCGTGCTCGTGAACCATGGCGGCGGTGCCTTGGATCGCCAGGACCTGCTGACGCAGGTTCCAGAGCCAGCGACGCTCGCGCTGTTGTCGCTCGGCCTCGCGGGCATCGGCTTCGCGCGCCGGCGTCGGCCGCTCGCCGCAAAGGTTTGACTCGAAGGGAAGGAACTCCGGGGTCACGGCAGGCGCGGTACGGAACGCTAGATTCCGGCCGCGTCTTGTCGCGTGCAGCGTGCAAGTACAGACGTCCCCGAATCCCCTGTGCCCAGCGGTTCTAGAAGCCGGCAAAGGCTCGGGAAAACGGGGACGCCAGCAGGGCTAACGGATCAGGCGCTGTCGCCTTGATCGCCGAACGCGTACTGCGCCGCAGTTCCAGCGAATATCGCCAGCCCCACATAGTTGTTGTTCAGGAAAGCCCTGAAGCATCGATCCCGCTCGCGTTCCCGAATCAGCCATTGCTGATACGTGAACAGGGCAGCCGCGACCGCCACGCCCGCCCAGTACCAACCGCCAAACTGCTGCAGCCGACCCACCAGTAGCAGTGCGATCAGCATCATGACCTGCATGACACCGATCAGCGCGCGGTCCATGTCGCCGAACAGGATCGCCGTGGACTTCAGGCCAAGCGTCCGGTCATCTTCGCGGTCGACCATGGCGTACTGCGTGTCATAGATCGTTGCCCACAGCACCGCTGTCAGCAGCAGCAGCCAGGCGACGCGTGGCAGTGAGCCCGCTTCCGCTGCGAACGCCATCGGTACGGCCCAGCCGAACGCCAGGCCCAGGTAAACCTGCGGCGCCGGAAAGAAGCGCTTGAAAAACGGATAGGTGATCGCAAGCGCCGCGCCGCCCAACGACAAGAGCATCGTGAACCGGTCAAGCCGCGTGACCAGCCAGAGCGCGAACGCGAGCAGCGCCGCAAACAGCACCAGCGCCTCCTGCGGTGCGATGCGCCGCGCCGCCAGCGGCCGCTCGCGGGTGCGCCGGACGTGCGGATCGAACTCCCGATCCGCAAAGTCATTGATCACGCAGCCGGCCGAGCGCATGACGATGGTACCGAGCACGAACACGGCGAGGATCAGCGGATCAGGGCGACCGTCGGATGCAATCCACAGCGCCCATAAAGTTGGCCACAGCAGCAGCAGGATGCCGATCGGTCGATGCAGCCGCATCAGCAGTGCGTACTCGTGCCAACGCGAATGACGAAACGCTGCGCCAGTCATGGGCGCGCGCCGACGGTTCGATCACCGACCTGCGGCAGAAAGACTTCCTGCAGATACAGCGGCCGCGTCTCGATCTGAAACGTCGAGCGGCGCACCCACAAAGCCTGAGGGCCAAGGCGGGCGCGCGTCAGCGCCTTCGTGACGACTTCGTGGTCAGCGGTGAGTTTCGCGTACTCGAAGTCGGAGCGCTTCACCCGCCGACCCTGTGCCGCCAAGGCTTCGCCGAGCGCGGTCTCACCGATGTGCTGCAGCCAGGGTTCGGCGGCCAGCGTCGCCGCCGGGACCCGCGTCTGCGCGAATACCCAGACGACGCCGGCGCAGACGAGTTCGATTTCGCGACGATGATCGCCATCCTGCAGGGATTCGCCAAGCAAACGCATCTGAAAAGCGTCGCGGCCAGTCTCACGCATGCGTTGCGTCAGCAGCCCCGGCGTCAGCAACCAGGAGCGCAGCCGTGCATGACCTTCGTAGCAGTCGAGCGCGGTGGCGGGCAGCCACAGTGCGGTGTCGGTCACAAGATCAGCCACAGTTTCCCCGGTGACGAACGCGTCAGCCGACGCGGCCGTAGCGCTCATCGCTGCCAATCCAGCGCGCTGCAAGCGGGGCGATTCTATCGCGATACTTCTCGAGCATCAGCGTCGCGGCGCTTTGCACTTTCGGCAGCAGCCGCACATCGCGCGCAAGGTCGGCGACGCGCATGCGTGCGAGACCAGTCTGGCGGGTGCCGAGCAGCTCGCCCGGCCCGCGCAGTTCCAGATCGCGCTGCGCAATGACGAAGCCGTCGCCGGTGTCGCGGATCGCGTTCAGCCGCGCGCGCGCCAGCGAACTCAGCGGCGCACGATATAGCAGCACGCAGCTGCTGTCGTGCGCGCCACGGCCGACGCGACCGCGCAGCTGATGCAGCTGCGCAAGGCCCATCCGTTCGGCGTTCTCGATGACCATCAGTGTGGCGTTCGGCACATCGACGCCGACCTCGATGACCGTGGTGGCGACCAGCAGCTGGATGCGGCCGGCCTTGAACTCGAGCATCGCCGCGTCTTTCTTGCGCGGCGGCATCCGACCGTGCACGAGGCCAACCCGCACGCCGGGCAGCGCCGTCGCGAGCGCCGCCGCGGTCTCTTCGGCGGCCTGGTAGCGCAGCTCCTCGGACTCCTCGATCAGCGGACAGACCCAGTACGCCTGCCGGCCAGCGGCACAGGCCGCCTGGATGCGTTCCACGACTTCGTGCCGCCGTGTTTCGGGCGCGACAACGGTCGTCACGGGCGTGCGTCCGGGCGGTAGCGCATCGATGACCGAGACGTCGAGGTCCGCGTAGGCCGTCATCGCCAGCGTCCGCGGAATCGGCGTCGCCGTCATGATCAGCTGGTGCGGATGGCGGCCCTGCTGCTGCCCTTTCTGTTGCAGGCGCAGCCGCTGCTGCACACCGAAACGGTGTTGCTCGTCGACGATCACGAGGGCGAGATCCTTGAAATTGACGCTTTCCTGAAACAATGCGTGAGTTCCAACCAATAATTGAACCTCTCCTGATGCAACGTTCTCAAGAGTGCTGCGGCGGGTCCGCGCGGGCAGTGAGCCAGACAGCAATCCGGTCACCATGCCAAGCGGTCTGAACCAGGCCTCGAGGTTGCGGAAATGCTGATCAGCCAGCAGCTCGGTCGGCGCCATCAGCGCGGCCTGGTGGCCGGAGCCGATCGCGCGCGCGGCGGCCGCTGCGGCGACCACGGTCTTGCCGCAGCCGACGTCACCTTGCACGAGCCGAACCATCGGCCGGTCGCGCCGCAGGTCACGGTCGACTTCATCGAACGCGCGCCGCTGCGCGGCGGTCAGCTTGAAGGGCAGCGACGCGATGAAGCGTTCCGCCAGGCGTGGCGGATCCGTCAGAGGCCAGGCCGGATCGAGCTGTACCTGCTCTTTCAGCAGTTGCAGCGTGATCTGGTGGGTCAGCAGTTCCTCGAACGCGAGCCGCTGTTGCGAGGGGTGCAAGCCTGCGGCCAGGGTTGCAAGCGCTGCATCGCGCGGCGGCCGATGCATGTACTCGAGCGCGTCGCCGAGCGTCGGCAGCTCGAGCGGCTGCAGCACTTCCGGCGGCAGCCACTCCCTGACGCCTGAGTCCTGCAGCTCGCGCAGCGCGAGCGCGATCAGCGCCCGCAACCGGCCCTGGGTCACGCCCTCCGTGGTCGGGTAGATCGGTGTCAGCGTGTCATCGAGCGGTGGGGCGTCATCCAACAGGCGGCGATACTCCGGATGCACGATCTCAAGACCTTTCGGTCCGCGCCGTACTTCGCCATAGCAACGGATGCGCGCACCGCGTGCCAGCCCCTGCTGTTGCGCGTTCGAGAAATAAAAGAACCGCAGCGTCAGAAATCCGGAGCCGTCCGTGATCCGGCACAGCAGCTGGCGGCGGCCGCGAAACACGACCTCTGTCAGTTGCACTTCGCCTTCGACGACTGCGCGGCTGCCGGCCGTGAGGCCGCCGATCTTCTGCACGACAGTGCGATCTTCATAGCGCGCGGGCAGCACGAACAGCAGGTCCTGCACCTGCTCGACGCCGAGCACGCGCAGCCGCTCGGCCAGGGCCGCGCCCACACCGCGCAGCGCAGTGACCGGACGTTGCTCGCGCGGCTCGGCGCCTGCTGGCGCGCTCACGGCTGCGGCGCGGTCAGCCGAGATGCAGCACGCATTCGATCTCGACCCGCGCGCCGCGTGGCAGCGCGGCGACGCCCACCGCCGCACGCGCCGGATATGGCTGCGTGAAGTACTGGGCCATCAGCTCGTTGACCTTCGCGAAGTTCGCAAGATCCGTCAGGAACACGTTGACCTTGACGGCCTGCGAAAGCGTGCCGCCGGCTGCCTCGGCGACGGCCTTCAGATTGTCGAACACGCGCCGGATCTCGGCCTCGATGTCGCCCGATACCAGATTCATCGTTGCCGGATCGAGCGGGATCTGGCCCGACAGATAGACGGTATCGCCGACTCGTACCGCCTGCGAGTAGGGCCCGATCGCCTCCGGAGCGGCAGCAGTGTGGATGATGCTTCGTGACATACGCGGTGGCTCCTTGAGGCTTCAGTGCTCGACACCGCCGACTGAACGGCTGGCGCGGTCGTCGTCCTTGCGGACCGCAACGGAGCGCACCACCCGGCGCACCTCCGGCATGCGGCGGATCACCCGCAGTATGCGCGCCAGGTGGCGCCGGTCGCGCACCCGCAGTTCGAAAACGAGCACCGAGTTCTCGAGATCGCGTTCCTGCACAACGACGTGATCGATATTGGTTTGCTCCGCGGCGATCGCGGCGGCCACGGCGGCGAGCACGCCCATCTTGTTGGCGACTTCGACGCGCAGTTCGGAGCTGAACGAGCGGTTCGGTTCGTGCTGCCACGCGACGCTGAGCCAATTCTCCGGATGCTTGCGGTAATCGTCGACGTTCGCACAGACCTCGCGGTGAATCACGATGCCGCGTCCGCTCGACAGGTAGGCGAGGATCGGATCGTCGGGAATCGGGAAGCAGCAGCGCGCGTAGGCGACCAGCAAGCCCTCGGTGCCGGCGACCTCGAGCGGCGCCGGCGCGTTGGCCGCGCCCGCCTGGCCATCGGTGTTTGTGGTCGCTACGGGCGCCAGGCGTCGTGCAACCAGCGGCGCCAGGCGCTCGCCGAGCCCCACTTTTTCATACAGCTCGTCGAGATCCTGCATGCCGAGCTCCGCCAGCGTCTGTGCGCGGGCCGGCGCTTCGACTTTGTCGAGCGCACTGCCGAGTTCGGCGAGCGCCTGCGAGACAAGACGTTTGCCGAGATCGATCGCCTCCGAGCGGCGCAGACCTTTCAGGAACTGGCGGATTGCGCTGCGCGCCTTGGCCGTCACCACGAAATTGACCCAGGACGGATTCGGCGTCGCGCCCTTGGCGGTCACGATTTCGATCGTCTGACCGTTGCGCAGTACGCTGCGCAGCGGCGCGAGCCGCCGGTCGACCTTCGCCCCGACACAGCGGTTGCCAACCCCGGTGTGCACCGCATACGCGAAGTCCACGACAGTGGCGCCGCGTGGCAGCCGCAGGATTTCGCCCTTCGGCGTGAACACATAGACCTTGTCCGGAAACAGGTCGACCTTGACGCTCTCGAGGAACTCCTCCGAGCTGCCGGTTTCCTGCATCGAGATCAGGTTCGTCAGCCACTCGCGCGCGCGATCCTGCTCGGTGCCGACCGTGACTTCGCCGGCCTTGTACTTCCAGTGCGAAGCGATGCCGGATTCGGCGACTTGATGCATCGCCTCGGTGCGGATCTGTACCTCGATCGGCACGCCATTCGGGCCGAACAGCATCGTGTGCAGCGACTGATAGCCATTGACGCGCGGAATCGCGATGTAGTCCTTGAAGCGTCCGGGCATCGGCTTGTAGACGCTGTGCACGGCACCGAGTGCGCGGTAGCAGGTGTCTGCCTCATCGACGATCACGCGCAGGCCATAGACATCGATGATCTCGCTGAGCGTCGCGCGCTTGCGCAGCATCTTGCGGTAGATGCTGTAGAGGTGCTTCTCGCGCGCTTCGACCTGCCCCTTGATGCCGGCTTTCTCGAGTGCGGCGCGCACCTGTGTCGCGATCTTCGACAGGAATTCCTTCTGGTTGCCACGCGCGCGTTTCAGTGCCCGCTCCAGCACGCGCGCCCGCTCCGGATATAGCGCCGCGAAGCCGAGATCCTCGAGCTCGAGCTTGAGGTTGTAGAGGCCGAGGCGCTCGGCGATCGGTGCGTAGATGTCGAGCGTCTCGCGCGCGATCGCGCGCCGCCGTGGCGGCGCCATCGCCTCGATCGTGCGCATGTTGTGGGTGCGGTCGGCGAGCTTGACGAGGATCACGCGCAGGTCGCGGACCATCGCCAGCACCATCTTGCGGAAACTCTCCGCCTGCGCCTCGGCGCGATTCTTGAAGCGGATCTGGTCGAGCTTGGTGACGCCGTCGACAATCTCGGCGACGCTTGGTCCGAACTGCGCAGCGATCTGCTCTTTGGCGATCGGCGTGTCTTCGATCACATCGTGCAGGATCGCCGCGACGATCGTGTCGGGGTCGACCCTGAGTTCGGCGAGGATTTCAGCGGCGGCGACCGGGTGCGCGATATACGGTTCGCCCGACATGCGCTTCTGGCCGCGATGTGCTTCGGCGCCAAACTCGGCCGCGCGGCGGATCCGCTCGACCTGTTCGGGCGGCAGATATTCCGAAGCGCTGTTCAGCAGGCCGCGCAGGCCGGGCGTCCGACGGGCGCCAGGCAGTAATCCAAGCAGGGCCGACGTGTAACTCATGCCGCCCGCCTTCGCCGAACCTTCAGAAGTGCGGCGCGATCAGACGCGAACTTACTCGCTGAGGCCGAACTGCGGCGCGCGAAAACCGCTGTCCGTATCGAGCATCATGTCGATGAGCGGTGCTTCCGGTTCATCAGGGAGCGGTTCTGGCTCGGCCAGCATTTCCGGCGTGATGTTGCCGGCGGCGATTTCTCGCAGCGCCACGACGGTCGCCTTGTCGTTGTCCCAGGGCACGGTGGCCTCGGCACCATTGGCGAGGCGCCGCGCCCGGTGGGCAGCCAGCAATACCAGCTGGAAAATGTTCTCGACGTTCCCGAGACAGTCTTCGACCGTAATTCTCGCCATGATGCTATGCCTTCTGCCCTCAGCGCTTGTCAGACCCACCATCTTAAGGCAATTCAAGGAGTTCGGCCATCAGCTTCTGGACCGCCGGACGCTGCGGACCGCCCAGATCTGGCGCCTCGCCGCGCAAGATGCGCTGCAGATCGTCGACCGCGCGCTCAAATTGGTCATTGATCAGCACGTACTCGAATTCACGGGCATGCTCGATGTCGACAATGGCCTCGGCCAAGCGCCGCGCGATCTCCGCATCGGCTTCCGTGCGGCGGCCGCGCAGCCGCTCGGCCAGCGCCGCGCGCGACGGCGGCAGGACAAAGACCGTAATACAGTCCGGCTGCGCGGTGCGCACCTGCTCGGCCCCCTGCCAGTCGATCTCGAGGATCACATCGCACTGCTCGGCGAAAGCGGCCTGCAGGGCGCTGCGGCTGGTGCCGTAGTAGTTGCCAAAGACCTGGGCCCACTCGAGGAACTCGCCCGCTTCGACCATCCGCTGGAATTCCGACTCGTCGACGAAGTGATACTCGCGCCCCGAGCGCTCGTGGCGACGCGGCTTGCGTGTCGTGTGCGAGACGCAGACGCGCAGGTGGGGCTCGCGCTCGAGCACGGCATTGACGAGGCTGGTCTTGCCGGCGCCCGACGGTGCAGCGACGACAAATAGACGGCCGCCGGTTGCAGCGTTGCTTCGTTCGGCGTCGGCTAAAGCTCGGGGTGGAACCTGGGAGTGCGCTGGCATGGTAATTACTCGACGTTCTGCACCTGCTCGCGCATCTGTTCGATCAGCACTTTCAGATCCACCGCGAAGCGGGTCGAGTCCAGATCCTGCGACTTCGATGAAAGCGTATTCGCTTCCCGGTTCAGTTCCTGCATCAGAAAGTCGAGACGTCGCCCGGCCGGCTCCGCAGCCCCCATGACCCGCCGTGTCTCTTCGATATGTCCGTGCAGCCGGTCAAGTTCTTCGGCAACGTCCAGGCGCTGCAACAGCAGCACGACTTCCTGTTCGATGCGTGCCGGGTCAACCTGCGTCGGTAGTTCCGCAACGCGCTGCTCGAGCCGGGCGCGCATGCGGGTTTCGAGTTCCGGCAGACGCTGGCGCAGCTGGGCGACGATCTCGGCAACGCCGCTGCAGCGCTGTTCGATCAGCTCTTGCAGACGGCGTCCCTCGCGATCGCGCGCGGCGGCCAGCTCAGTCAGCGCGCCATCGAAAAGCTCGAGACCGGCCTGCTGCAGGCTGTCGCTGTCGATCGGCTCGTCACGGATCACGCCCGGCCAGCGCAGCACATCCATCAGGTTCACGGTGGGCCCTTTTGGCAGCAGCGCGGCGAGTTCCCGCAGCCGGGCCGTGATCTGCGTCACCGTGGCGGGATCGAGCTGCAGCTCGCGGGCGCCGCCGCCCGCCGGGCGCAGATGGATCGTGCAGTCGATCTTGCCGCGTTTGAGCCTCGCCCCGAGACGGGCGCGCAGCTCGGTTTCGACGCCGCGCAGCTCGTCGGGCAGGCGAAACCCTGACTCGAGGAAACGATGATTGACGCTGCGCAGCTCGCAGGTCAGCTGCCCGAACGAACCGGTCAGCTCGTGGCGCGCGAATCCGGTCATGCTGCTGATCATGCGGCGTATAAACCTGACGCCTGCCGAAGGCGAGTGCTATAAAGCCGCGCAGTTTAAACCATACCCGGATGGCGATTTGCGCGTCGAATACGCAGAGTTGAGTCTCGTTGGCGGTCGTGAGGACAATCAGGACCGTTGCGCCGTCGCGGTGTCCGAGCATGCCGCGCTGCTGTTCGTTGTCGACGGCATGGGCGGGCACGCCGAAGGCGCGCTTGCGGCGGAGACGGCCACCCGCGTGCTGGTCGAAGCGTTCTGGCATACGCCGCATCCGCTGTTCGATCCAATCGGCTTCCTGCATCTGGGTCTCGGCCGCGCGCATGAGGCGGTCGTCAAGCTCGGCAGCGCGCTGCCGCTCGAGCAGCGACCGCGCGCCACCTGCGCGGTGTGTATCGTGCAGGGCGACTCGGCGTACTTCGCGCACATCGGCGACAGCCGCATCTATCTGATTCGCGCTGGCAAGGTGGCTGAGCGCACCCGTGATCACAGTCACGTCGAGTTCCTGCTGCGCGAAGGACTGATCGCCGCCAGCCAGGCCCATGCGCATCCGCTGCGCAACTTCGTCGAGTGCTGTATCGGCGGCGAACAGCTGCTGCCGGAAATGACGCTGACCGGACGTCGCCAGCTGCATGCCGACGACGTGCTGCTGGTGTGTTCCGATGGGCTCTGGGGTGGCCTCGATGATGAGACGCTCGCTGCGGCGTGGATTGGCGACCGCGCCAATCCGCCCGCCGCTGGGGCAGCGACGGGGGGCTCGATGCGCGCAACGCTGCTGCAGCTGGCGCAGCGCGCAATCATCGCCAATGGCAACGGCAGCGACAACACGACAGCCGTGGCGCTGCGCTGGCAGGGGCCGTGATGCGGGCCCGATCGGAGAACCGGACCGCGGACGCGCTGCGCACGGTGCGTTTCACGCGGCGCTTCACCAATCACGCCGAAGGCTCGGTGCTGATCGAGTTCGGCCAGACGCGGGTGCTGTGCACGGCGAGTATCGAAGACGGCGTGCCCGGCTTCCTGCGCGGCAAGGGGCAGGGCTGGCTGACCGCTGAGTACGGCATGCTGCCGCGCGCCACGCACACGCGCTCGGCACGTGAGGCCGCCAAGGGCAAGCAGAGCGGCAGGACGCAGGAAATCCAGCGACTGATCGGCCGCAGCCTGCGCGCGATCGTCGATATGCGCGCGCTCGGTGAGCGCACGGTCACGCTCGACTGCGACGTGCTGCAGGCCGACGGCGGCACGCGCACGGCGGCGATCACCGGCAGTTATGTAGCGCTGGTCGACGCCTGCGCGGCACTGGTCAAACGCGGTGCCATCGCCGCCTCACCCTTGCATGGCCAGGTTGCTGCGGTGTCGGTCGGCATTGTCGAGGGCACGCCGGTGCTCGATCTCGATTACCCGGAAGACTCGCGCGCCGAGACCGACATGAACGTCGTCATGAAGGACGGCGGTGCGTTCGTCGAGGTGCAGGGCACGGCAGAGGGCCACGCATTTCGCCGCCACGAACTCGATGCCCTGCTCGATCTCGCGGTCGCCGGCACGCAGCGGCTGTTTGCGCTGCAGCTCGAGGCGCTGCACCGCGATCCCTGAGAGCGACCGCTTGCAGCGCCTCGTCATCGCCACGAGCAACGCCGGCAAGCTGCGCGAATACCGCGCGCTGCTCGCACCGCTTGCGATCGAGATTGATTCGCTGGCGGCACTCGGGATCGACTCGCCGGCAGAGACCGGCGACACCTTCATCGACAACGCGCTGCTGAAGGCGCGCCACGCCGCACTGCACAGCGGTCGGGCCACGCTGGCAGATGACTCGGGCCTTGAGGTCGATGCGCTGGGCGGCGCGCCCGGCGTGCACTCTGCGCGCTATGCGAGCAGCAGCGGCGAAGGCGATGGCGACGCGGACAATATCGGGAAACTGCTGCGGGCGCTGGCAGGCGTCGCGACTGCGGCGCGCACCGCGCGGTTTCAATGCGCGGTCGTGCTGCTGCGCTCGGCCGATGATCCGGCGCCGCTGCTCGCCACCGGCTGCTGGGAGGGTCGGATCCTCGAGGCGCCGCGCGGCGCGGGCGGCTTCGGCTATGACCCGGTGTTCCTCGATGCTGCCAGTGGCTGCAGCGCGGCCGAACTCGATAGCGCGACCAAGAACGCCCGCAGCCACCGCGGCCAGGCGCTGCGGCAGTTGCTGACGCAACTCTCGGCAACGTCATGAGTGCCTTGCCGCCGCTGTCCTTGTACCTGCACTTTCCGTGGTGCGTCAGCAAGTGTCCGTACTGCGACTTCAATTCACATGCGCTGCGGGGCGATCTGCCCGAGCAGCGTTATGTTGCGGCGCTGGTTGCCGATCTTGCGGCGCAGGTCGCGAGGCTCGATGACGAGCGCCCGCTGACCAGCATCTTCATGGGCGGCGGTACGCCGAGCCTGTTTACGCCTGCGTCCATCGCCTCGCTGCTCGACGCGACACGAAGCCTGCTGCCGTTCATGGCGGACATCGAGATCACGCTCGAAGCGAATCCCGGCACGATCGAGCGCGGCCGGTTCGAGGGCTATCGGCAAGCGGGCGTGAATCGCGTCTCGCTGGGCGCCCAGAGCTTCGATTCGGAGCAGTTGCGGCGACTTGGCCGGATCCATTCGCCGGATGAAACGCGGCGGGCCGCCGAGGAGCTGCATGCGGCAGGGCTCGCCAACTTCAACATCGACTTGATGTTTGCGCTGCCGGGGCAGTCACCCGAAGCGGCCGAGCGGGACGTCGCCGCAGCGCTGGCGTTGGCGCCGCAGCACTTGTCGCACTACCAGCTGACGCTGGAACCCGGCACTGTCTTTGCGGCCGAACCGCCGCCTGACCTGCCGACCGAGGACAGCGCGATCGAAGCACTGCAGCGCTGCCAGCAGCGGCTATCCGCTGCCGGGTTCGAGCGCTACGAAGTGTCGGCGTATGCGCAGGACGGCGCCCGCTGTCAGCACAACCTGAACTACTGGGCCTTCGGCGATTACCTGGGCGTTGGCGCGGGCGCTCACGGCAAGCTGAGCTGGATCGATGCAGGTGAGTCGCTGCAGATCGAGCGCACGACGGCCTGGCGTGAGCCGCGCCGCTACCTCGCCGAGCAGCCCGCCGTGCTGGCCCGCACGCGGGTTGCAGCGGCGCAGCGGCCGTTCGAGTTCATGCTGAACGGCTTGCGACTGACCGATGGTTTCACGATCGATCAGTTCGAGCGCCGCAGCGGCCTGGGTTGGGAGCGCGTTGCGGCAGCGATCGACAGGCTGGCTGCTCAGGGTCTCGTCGAGATCGACAGGAGAGCGGCGGCAGCCGCGACGCGCATCAGGCCCGGCGAACGGGGCTTGGCGTTCCTGAATACGGCGTTGCTGGAGTTTCTCCCCGAATCGTCATCTACAACAATTACTTAGCGCATTTGCGGCGCTGGCTGCCTGGAACTATGCACAGCCTGTCGGTGGGTCCCAACGAATGAGGCAATTACAGTGACAATCGCTACTCGGTCTCACCAAGAGTAAGGCAAGCACTTGTTTTTATTCAATAAAGTACCATGATCAAATTGTGACCAGATGCACATTAATGCGCGGATTTGCCGCTTTGCGGGCTTTCGGCAGAGCGCCGCACACAGAGATATCCACAGAAAATGTGGATAAACGGCCGGATCTCCCGACCGCAAACGGGGTCCTGGCGCACAGGACTTGTCGGCGCGCGGCGGTGCCGATACACTTCGCGCCCTTTTTCGCCAAGCCGCAGCAGGCATCTCCCATGAAGGCTTCGATCCACCCCGAATACAAGACCATCAAGGTCACCTGCAGCTGCGGTCACGAGTTCGAAACGCGCTCGACCATGGGTGAGAACCTGAGCATCGAAGTCTGCTCAAACTGTCATCCGTTCTACACCGGCAAGCAGAAGATGGTCGATACCGCCGGCCGGGTCGACAAATTCCGCAAGAGATACGGTGCTGCGGCGGGCGTCGCGCGCGCCTCGAGCCCCGCTTCCGACGCTGCCCCTTAGGGGCTCGCCGGCACTTCTGCCGGAACTTCTGGTAGTTTGGTCGCATCTGATCGGGATGCTGTCGATGTCCTACGCCCGCTCCATAGCCCTCGCCTCGCTCGCGCTGTTCGCTGGCGCGCTGCTTTCCGGCTGCGCCAGCAATCCGGCGACCGGCGGTTCCAACGTCGTGCTGTCATCGATGAAGGGCGAGATCGAATCGGGCCGCAAGGCCTACGAACAGATCGTCCGCGCCTACGGCCTCTACGATAACCAGGCCGTCCAGGACTACGTCAGCGCCGTGGGCCAGCGCGTTGCCCGGCAGAGCGACATGCCGGACGCGGAATTCAAGTTCGTGGTTGTCGACGACGACTCGATCAATGCGTTCACGACTGGCTGCTGCTACGTCTACGTGCATCGAGGCCTGCTGTTGCAGCTGAACTCCGAGGCTGAACTCGCCTCGGTACTCGGGCACGAGGTCGCGCACGTCACGGCGCGCCACCCGGCAAGACGCCAGACCCGTGGCGTGCTGGCGTCGATCCTTGCCACCGGTGCGGCCATTGCGACCGGCTCGGGCGCGGTCGCTGATCTTGCGAATCTCGGCGCGACGGCCTGGCTGCAGGGCTACGGGCGCGCGAACGAACTCGAAGCCGACCGTCTCGGCCTCAAGTATTCGACCAAGGCGGGCTATCGGCCGGAGTCGATGGGCGAAGTGTTCGAGATGTTCCGCCGTGGGGAGCGCTTCGAACTCGATCGTGCCCGCGCCGAGGGCCGCGAGCCGCGGATCTACCACGGGCTGTTCTCCTCGCACCCGACGCCGGATGCCCGCGCGGTGCAGGCCGCGAAGGGCGCTGCGAATGTCGACACAGCCCCGCCGGGCGGCTGGACCGAAAACCGCGACGAATACCTGCGCGCGCTCAACGGCATGGTTTATGGCTCGAGTCGGGTCCAGGGCATCGTCCGCGACAATCGCTTCTACCACGCAGATCTGGGCATCACGCTGGCGTTCCCGCGTGGCTGGACGGTCGAGAACCTGCGCGATCGCCTGCGCGCGTACACCCCGGTCAAGGACACTTTCATGCAGATCACGGTCGACGCCGTGAAACCCGGACAGTCGCCGCGTGAGTTCCTGCTGGCCAACCTGCGCGGCGCGAGTGTGCGCGGTGGCGAGAGCTTCAACTCCAACGGCATGGAAGGCTACTCACTGCTGACAACCACCGGCTCGCCGCTCGATGGTGGCGCGGGTCCGGTCCGCTGGACCGTGCTTTACCGTGGCAAGAGCGCCTATGTGTTCGCTGGCGCCAGCAAGTCGTCACGCGACGGCAGGCCTGAGGCCGACGGCTTGTTCCGTTCGGTGATGCAGACGATGCGCGACCTGAAGCCTTCGGAAGCGCCGCTTGCCGAGCCGTTCCGTGTGCGCATCAAGCAAGCCACGGCGGACACGAAACTTGATGAATACGCGGCCAGCGTGCCCGTCGACAAATACCAGAAGGAAGAGCTGCTGCTCATGAATGGCCTTTATCCGGATCGGAAGCTCAAGGCCGGACAGCTGTACAAGATCGTCGAGTAGCCGGCATCCGGCAGGCGTGATGCAGTAGCCGGTTCGTGGCGACGTGTGGTCACGAACCACTGCCGCGCCTTGATTCTGAGGCCGGCGCATGTAACCTTCCGCGTCTAACCTCGAAGACGCACGCATGGCCACCAGAAAATTTGAGTTGATCGACTCCGCCTCGGGCAAGAAATCCGAGATCGCGGTCCGCTCCGGCACCGTTGGACCCGATGTACTGGACATCGGCAGCCTGACGAAAGATCACGGCGTCTTCACGTTCGATCCGGGCTTCATGGCCACCGCCAGTACCGAAAGCCGCATCACTTACATCGATGGCGATGAAGGCGTGCTGCTGTATCGCGGCTATCCGATCGACCAGCTGGCCGAACGCAGCTCGTTCATTGAAGTGGCGTACCTGCTGCTGAACGGCGAGCTGCCCGATGCGAAGCAGCTGGCTGATTTCACGACCAGCATCCAGCGCCATACCATGATCAATGAGTCGCTGCTGCGGATGTACAGCGGCTTCAACTACAACGCGCACCCGATGGCAATGGTCTCGGGGATCATCGCCTCGATGTCGGCGTTCTATCACGACTCGATGGACATCCATAATCCGCGCCACCGCGAGATCTTCGCGCATCGGATGGTCGCCAAGATTCCGACCATCGCGGCTGCGGCCTACAAGCATTCGCTGGGCCAGCCGTTCATCTATCCGCGCAACGATCTCGACTACTGCAGCAATCTGCTGCACATGTTCTATGCGGTGCCCTGCGAGCCGTACAACATCGACCCGCTGGCTGCGCAGGCGCTCGACCTGCTGCTGATCCTGCATGCCGACCATGAGCAGAACGCCAGCACCTCGACAGTGCGGCTCGCGGCTTCCACGGGCTGCAATCCTTACTCGGCGATCTCGGGCGGCGTGTCGGCACTGTGGGGCCCGGCGCATGGTGGCGCCAATGAGGCTGTGCTCGAGATGCTCGAAGCCATCGGCACCGCCGACAACATTCCGAAGTTCCTGGCCCAGGTTAAGGACAAGTCCTCGAACGTGAGACTGATGGGCTTTGGCCATCGCGTGTACAAGAACTTTGATCCGCGCGCGCAGATCATTCGCGAGATGTGCCACAAGGTGCTCGCAAAAATGGGCCGCGCCGACAATCCGCTGCTCGAGCTCGCGCAGCGCCTCGAGGAAATCGCACTGAAAGACGAGTATTTCGTCTCGCGCAAGCTGTATCCGAATGTCGACTTCTATTCCGGCATCATCTACAGCGCGCTTGGCATCCCACGCTCGATGTTCACAGTGATGTTCGCGATCGCCCGTACCGCAGGCTGGGTTGCGCACTGGCAGGAGATGATCTCGGATCCGGCGATGCGGATCGGCCGCCCGCGCCAGCTTTACACCGGCCCGGTGCAACGCAGCTACACCGCAATCGACAAGCGTTAGGGCGCAACGGAGTCAGCGCGTGCCCGTCAACCACATGATCTGGATCAAGTTCAACGAAGGCGTTGGCCAGGAAGCCATCGCCGCGCATCTGCGCGGGCTCGCGTCGTTGCGCACACGGGTCCCGGGCATTCTGGATCTTTCCGTTGGTGAGAACTTCACCGACCGCGCCCAGGGGCACACGCACGGCCTGTCAGTGATTCTCAAGGATCGCGTGGCGCTCGCGGCGTACGCAACGGACCCCGCGCACGTCGAGGTCGCCGGCAAACTACGGCAGGATGCCGTCGTCATGGCGCTCGATTACGAGTTCAGCGAAACGCCGGCATGACCTCGGCGGCGAACCGCCGCGTCTGCTCGATCATTGCAGCCTGACGCTCGCCGTGCGGATGCGCGACCGGTGATCCGCCCAGGATATAGACATGGTCGAGTCCCAGGTCGATCAGCTTGCCCAGTTTTTCGCGGCACTTCTCCGGCGGCCCGCAGATCGAGAACCAGTCGACGAACTCGTCGCTGACCTGCTGCAGGTGTTGCCCGGAATCCTGCGCGTGGCGCTGCATGTCGTAGCCCGTCTGCATCTGCTGCGCGAGTCCCCGTAACTGCAGGGGCAAATGTTCGAGCGGCGCGTCCTTCATGCCCGCGAAATGCGCCACCATCCCGGAGATCATCCGGCCGAGAGAAATCGCGCGCTTTTCGTCCGGATCGCAGACCAGGTTCACGTAAGCGCCGATGCTGAGGCTCTCGCGCGACCGACCGGTTTCAGCGAGGCGGGCCAGCGCTGTTCGCAATCCCCACTCTATCCGCTCCGGTGCGCTGCCAACTGCAAAGCTGACGCGATCGCCAGTGTCGACGGCCATCGCAATCGTGCGCGGGCCGGTGCATGCGATATCCACGGGGACTGGACCCACGCGATCTGCCTGCAGCCAGCGCAGCGCCGACGGCGTGCCATTGCGGTCGATGGTTTCGCCGCGCAGATAGGCCTGCAGCCGCTGCACGAAGGTTTGCAGCTGCGCTGTGGTGCCATTGCGAATGCCGATATGGGCAGCAGAGGAATCGCCGCGTCCAATGCCACACAGCATGCGTCCACCGGATTCCGCCTGCAGCGTCGCCAGCGCACTCGCCGTGACCGCAACATCGCGCGTCACCGGATTGGTCACACCGGTGCCGAGCCTCAGATGTCGGGTCGTGCCGATCGCCAGCGCAAGTTGCGAGAATGGATCCGGACTCAGGTTCTGCGTATCGGGGCAAAGCAGGATATCGAAGCCCATCGCTTCGACCTCATGGGCAAGTCTCGCGGTGTAACCGGGGGACGCCTCCATCACCACGCCAAACTCCGTCACGATGGTGTCACCGATTGGGTGCCGCCGCCGCCTGGGCTTCGAGTGCGGCGACTCGTGCCTCGAGCGCCTCGAGCCGGGCTTCCATCTCTGAGGCACGGGAGATCTGCTGCGGACGCGGCGCCGTCGTTGCGTCGCCCTCCTCGATGCTCACTTCTGAAGCGTAGGCTCCGAACCGATCCGCGTAACGACAGTCGCGCCGCCCCGGTTCGCGCGGCAGGCGCACCACGAACGGTCCGTCCACGCGTGCGCCCAGGTTCCGCAGTGCCTGCTCGACGTCCGTGACCTCCGCTAAGGGTGCCAGACGACTGGCGCGCGTTCGTAGCTCGCCCGGCGTCTGTGGGCCGCGCAGCATCAGTTCGCACATCACGGCGACTTCCTGATCGGTGAGCTTCAGACTGCCGTACTCTGTGTTCCAGAATCGATGCTGATACTTCGGCACCCGACTGCCGAATCCCGACCGCTCGATTGCGAAGTGGCGACGGATCAACGCATCGAGCGTCAGCTGCACCTCGCGCTCGCTGAGCGCGAGCAAGGGGTCACGATTGCTCTTCTGGTTGCAGGCCGCCACGATCGAATTCAGCGACAGCGGGCATTGATCAGGCGTTGTGATCTGCTTTTCGATCAGGCAAGCGAGTACGCGAGTCTCGAGTTCGCTCAGTCGGATATCCATCAATTGACCATGGCTGGCGACGCCGCATGCGTTGCCGATAGTAGCCCCAGCATGGAGGCGATCAGGAGGTACTTGATTGTCATGGTTTCGATTCCCCTCAGGTAACAGCACCTGCAACCGGCTCATCGAGCCACGAAAAACGCCAGCGATCAGCGCGACGCATGATGCGCCCTGCCGTCGGACTCGGGAAGTGCGCCGGCAGAATCAGCTTTGCCGTATCGGCGTACTGCTCGACGAACGCGCAGCGAAAACTCGCTGACTCCGGGCAGGAACTGCGTGAACGGCATTTCGATGCCAGAGCTCTCGAAGATCGCCGTGCCGGCGATCGGGCGCAATCAACCTGCGCGGCCGAGCTGATCCGCGAATGCGTGATTGACGTCGCGGTGACCAGCTTCGTCGGCCCGCACGGCGACGATCACGTCCGACAAGCGCGCGTCTGCGGGAAGTTTCCAGTAATCGATCGCGCGCTGTGGCGCCGGTACGTTCTCGTGCCGACCCGCTTCGACCTCGGCGAGATACTCGGTATAGCTGATGACCGCTTCTTCCTCGAAGTAGCCGACGATCCGGTGTGCGGTCTTCGGCGAGATGAGGTACAGCAGGAAGTAGCCGTTGTAGAACACCCCTTGCGCCAGGATGATCATCCAGCGTTCGAGGCGGCTCGGCTGCGCAATCTCGATGAAGGTCATCAGGTGCATGCGCTCGTTCTCGGCTTCGTCCATCAGCTTACGAACCCAGCCGTGGTCGTCCTCCATGCGGCGCAGCGACTTCAGGTGCTGAAGGGCTGCGGCGACCATGCCGGGCACGGCCGCGACGGTCTCGAGAACCACCGCCCGGTGGCCGTAGCGCTTTGCGAAAAACGTGTCGGCGAAGTATCGCAGAAAGTCTGTGAAACCGCGCGCGAAGCGGTCGGAAAGATCCCGTGGCGGATACCTGCGGGAGAGTTCAAAATAAGTGTCCACGGCGCCCTCCTTGGACCGCAACAGCCGACTCAAAATGTCGTGCTTTGTAGACTCTCAGGGTGCCCGATCGTTCAATTTTTCGGTCCCAGGCGGAGCGCGGATGTGGCGGTGAGAGAAGTGCTGCGGATGGGCGACCCGCGCTTGTGGCGCGTGTCGGAAGTTGTCAACCACGTACGGGCGCCGGAACTCGCGGCGCTGCTGCAGGACATGCGCGACACGATGCAGGCCTTGAACGGCGCGGGGCTCGCTGCTCCGCAGGTCGGCGTGCCGTGGCGCGTCGTGATCTTCGGTCTGCAGAACAGCGCGCGCTATCCCGATGCTGAACCCGTACCGCAGACGACGCTGATCAACCCGATCATCACGCCGCTCGATGCTGACCTCGAGGACGGCTGGGAAGGTTGCCTGTCGGTGCCCGGCATGCGCGGTCTCGTGCCGCGCCATGCGCGCATTCGTTACCAGGGTGTCGACGAACAGGGCAGGTCGATTGATCGCGAGGTGTTGGGATTCCATGCGCGCGTCGTGCAGCATGAAGTCGATCATCTCGATGGCGTGCTGTATCCGACGCGCATCCGCGATCTGCGCAATTTCGGCTTCAACGAAGCGCTGTTTCCGGATCAGGAACTCGCCGATGATTGATCGGCGAGCAGGTTCTGCAGTTCGGTGAGGTCGGCGCGCCGCATCGGTTTGCCGTCGACGGGGCTGACCGGCGCCTGGCGGATGCCGTCGATCGGAAACACCACGATATCGATCGGTTGCTCGTCGATGTCGATCCGCAGCGAGGGCTGATCCAGGGTTCGCTCGGCGTTCATTCGCAGCCGCTTCTCGCCGACTTCGTATTCGATCTGCAGGTCGAGCAACCTGAGGGCGACCGACTCTGGCCGGTCCGCAAACACATGCAGCTGTACATCGTGATGCGCGGTTGCAGTGCCTGTCAGTACAGCACCGACCAGCCGCGGATTGAATTCCCGCAGCTGGCGCATCGCCTCGGCGGCTGCCAGGCGCTGTGCGAACAGTGTTTCGATGTGCTCGTCACCACCGAACAGCCGCTGATACTCGGCCAGCGCCGCTTCGATCTCGGTATTGCGCGGCAGCACCGCACCATCGACGACTCCGAAGCGTGCGGCAGCCTTGCGTTTGGCGAACAGGAAATCCCGCACGCCGTGCTCCGCCATGATCCGAGCGGCTTCCTGGGCCAGTGCCCGGCGTAGGTTTTCCGCTCGCGGCGGCAGTCTCTTGTTCATCGACGCGTCTAGAACAGCGGTTCAGCCGGGCCCGCGCCCCCTCCACCGACCGTCGTACCCGCCGACGTGCCGACATCGTAGTAGCCCCCGCTGTCACCGATGATGCCACCGGTGGGCAGCCGGTCGGCCATGAAGGATTCGAAGATTGCGTTCGGATCTTCGGAGCTCGCCACGGCACCGGAGTCGGGCGAGATGCGTACCTGCACGATACCGCTGGGCGTTGGACGCGTGCTTTGCGGCACGCCGCGCAGCGCTTCGCGCATGAAATGCACCCAGATCGGCACGGCCGTGCGGCTGCCTTCCTCATTCCTGCCGAGCGAGCGTTGCTGGTCGAAGCCGACCCAGACGCTCGCGACCAGGTCGCGGTTGAAGCCGTTGAACCAGGTGTCGCGGGAATCGTTGGTCGTGCCGGTCTTGCCGGCAAGATCGCGTCTTCCGAGTGCCAGCGCCCGTCGACCGGTGCCGCGCGCAACGACGTCGGACATCATGCTGTCCATCAGCCACGCATTCTGGGCGCTGATCGCCCGATCAGCCTGCTGCTCGAGCGGCAAGGTGCAGCGATCCTCGGGAGCGCTGACGCGCGCGGCATCGAGGCATCGCTCGTCGACGACTTTGGGCTTGGCTTCGTAGACCACCTGCCCGCGCGGGTCTTCGATGCGATCGATGAAGTACGGTTCGACCTTGAAGCCGCCGTTTGCGAACACGGCGTAGCCGGTTGCCAGCTCCAGCGGCGTGGTTTGCAGCGTCCCGAGCGCCAGGGTCAGGTTGGCGGGGATCGAATCCCTGGCAAAGCCGAACTTGCTCGCGAAGTCGATCGCCGGGCGCAGTCCCATCTCCTGCAGAATCCGGATCGAGACCAGGTTGCGCGACTTGACCAGCGCCTCTCGCAGGCGCGTAGGGCCGTAGAACTGACGACTCGAATTCTCGGGCCGCCACGCTTCTTCCATGCCCGGATCATCAACGACGATCGGTGCGTCCATGATCACCGACGACGGCGTGAAGCCGTTCTCGAGCGCAGCGGAATACAGAAACGGTTTGAACGCCGAGCCCGGTTGCCGTTTGGCTTGCGTGACTCGATTGAACTTGCCAAGTGTCTTGTCGAAGTAGTCGAAGCCGCCCACCAGTGCGGTGACGGCGCCATCGTTAGGATCGAGCGCGACCAGTGCGCCTTCGGCCTCGGGCACCTGCACGAGTTGTGCGGTACCGCCGCTGGCAATGACATAGACCAGGTCGCCGCGCTGCAGGATCTCGTTCGCCGCCTTGGGCGCAGGTCCGACCCGTTCATCTTCGAGCTTGCGACGAGCCCAGGACATGCCGTCCCAGCCAATCGTCGCCGCGCCCTGGCCGCGCACATGGATCTTTGCGCTGGTGTCGAGCACTTCGACCACGACCGCCGGGCGCAGGTTGCCAACGTTCGGATACTCATCGACGAAGCCGGACAGTCGTGCCTCATCGTCGGCACCTGTCAGTTCGACTCGCGTCGCGGCGCCGCGCCAGCCATGCCGTCGGTCGTACTCGACCAGCCCCAGGCGCAAGGCGCGATTGGCGGCCGCCTGCAGGCGCGGGTCGATCGTCGTGTAGACGCGGTAGCCTTCGTTCTGCGCCGCAGCCCCGAAGCGTTTCAACACCTCGAGGCGCACCATCTCCGCAACATAGGGCGCGTCGATCTCGAAGACCGGCGAATGCACCTTGGCGCGCACTGTTTCGCGGCCTGCTGCGGCCGCATCGGCGGCGTCGATGAAGCCAATCTCGGTCATGCGCCGCAGCACGTACTGGCGTCGCGCCGCGGCAAGCTCCGGATTGCGGATCGGATTCGCCGTCGATGGCGACTGCGGTACGCGTGCCAGGGTGGCGACCTCGGCCAGCGTCAGGCGATCCAGCGACTTGCCGAAATAGGTCTCGGCCGCGGCGGCGATGCCATAAGAGCGCTGGCCGAAATAGATCACGTTCAGGTAGAGGCCGAGGATCTCCTCTTTGGTGAACTCGCGCTCCAGCGTGTAGGTCAAAAAGACTTCCTGCAGCTTGCGCCGCCAGAGTCGATCCTGGCTCAGGAACAGATTGCGTGCCGTCTGCATCGTGATCGTGCTCGCGCCCTGGGCGCGCGAGCCGGACACGAGGTTGACCAATAGCGAGCGAACGATGCCGGCGTAATCGAAGCCGCCGTGCTCGAAGAAGCGGTCGTCCTCGGCGGCAATGAAGGCCTGTTTGACGCGCTCCGGGATCTCTTCGTAGCGGACCGGGTTGCGGCGCTGCTCACCGATCTGCGCGATCAACTGACCGGAGCGCGCGTAGACGCGCAGGGGGACCTGCAGCTCGGCATTTTTCATCGCTTCGACGGTTGGCAGCGACGGCTTCAGGTAGACATAAGTGCACAGCAGTGCAAAAGCGGTAAGAAGTGTGACGCCAATCACACTGCCGGCACCGATGGTCAGCCAACGGAGGTAATTTCGCTTCACGGGATCCGGTTTGGTTGCTTGCGAACGAAGGTACTGCTGTGCATAGTAAGCTCGGTCGCGCTTGAGTTAATGAGATGTGGGCAAACCTACCGAAAGGTGGGGACGCAAAGCTTCCGGTCTACGGGTTCGCCAATGCCTAGGACAGCGGGGTTGCCGGTGCAAAAATCAGTGCCCGAGTACCCCATACCGTCGCCAGGTCCCGGAACCGTGAGCCTTCTCACGTTCAATTTAACCATTCGCTGCTATATAGTGACCTGATAGCTTACCCTCCACGGGCGGTACTGCGTGCAACTGACTGAAAAAGGAAGAATTTAGTGTTCCTCTTCGCGCGCAAACATCGGCAGCTGCTGGGGCTCGATATCACGACCTCATCGGTCAAGCTGATCGAGCTGTCCGAGGCGGGCGGCACTTATCGGGTCGAGGCCTATGCGGCCGAGCCGACCCCCGCCAACGCCATGAACGAAAAGACCATCATCGACGCCGAGGCGGTCGGCGAGTCCATCCGCCGCGCCGTCAAGCGTGCCGGCGCCAACACCAAGGAAGTAGCGATCGCGATCAGCGGCGATGCCGCGATCACCAAAGTCATTCAGATGCCCAAGGCGCTGCGCGCGGCTGACCTCGAAGCGCAGGTCGAGATGCAGGCCGACCAGTACATTCCGTTTCCGATGGATGAAGTCAGCTACGACTTCGAGGTTCTCGGACCCGCCGCCAAGGACAACGACTCGATCGACGTGCTGCTGGTCGCGACCCGTACCGAGAACGTGCAGCAGCGCCAGGCCGCGGTCACGGCTGCCGGGTTGGTGGCAAAGATCGTGGACGTCGAAGCCTTCGCGCTCGAGAACGCCTGCCGCCTGATGACCCACCAGATGCCCGATGGCGGTATCGAGCACACCATTGCAGTCGTCGATTTCGGCGCCAGCAGCACGACTTTCAGCGTGCTGCGCAACCTCAAGGTCGTCTACACGCGCGACTTCACTTTCGGTGGCCAGCTGCTGACTGAAGAAATCATGCGCACCTATGGCTTGTCCATGGAAGAGGCCGGCCGCGCCAAGAAGGAAGGCGGGCTGCCCGGCAACTACCAGGCGGAAGTGCTCGACCCCTTCATCGACGATATGACCCAGCAGGTCAGTCGCTCGCTGCAGTTCTACCTTGCCTCGGGCTCGGGTCGGGAACAACCCGAGAAGATCCTGATCTGCGGTGGCTGCGCCAATATTTCCGGTGTCGCGGATGTGATTACAAGCCGCGTCGGAATCGCGGCCGAGCGCGGAGATCCGCTCGGCTCCATGAAACTGTCCTCGCGCGCCAAGGCCCAGGCGGTCAGCAAGGACGCCACAGCTCTGCTCACGGCGTGCGGGCTGGCACTGCGGAGCTTCGATACCTGACATGCCTCGCATAAACCTACTTCCCTGGCGTGAAGAACAGCGCGCCGAACGCAAGATGGCGTTCCTCGTGGCGCTCGGCGCGGCGGCGGCCTCGGCGCTGGTCGCCGCGTTTGCTGTCAACCTCTTCTACAACGGCCTGATGGGCGCGCAGGAGGATCGCAACGAGCGGCTGCGCGTCGAGATCCGTGAGCTCGACAAGCAGATCGAGAAGATCAACGACCTCGAGCAGCGCAAGCAGAATTTCATCGCGCGCATGCAGATCATCGAGAAGCTGCAGCGGTCGCGGCCCGAGGTGGTACACCTGTTCGATGAGATCGTCCGCACCATTCCCGATGGCACTTACCTCACAGCGTTGAAACAGACGGGTGCGCGCATCCGCATCGAGGGCGTCGCGCAGTCAAGTACGCGAGTGTCCACGTTCATGCGCAGTCTCGACGCCAGCCAGTGGCTGCGTGATCCGGAACTCGAAGTGGTTGAAACCAAGGCGAATCAGCCGCTGGGGTCCAACTTCACGCTGTTTGCGGACCAGGTTTCGGTCGCAGACTCCGATGAGGCGCAGAAGGCTCCGTCGGCTCGGCCGGCAGCTGGAACTCAGCCGAGCACGGCATCGAATGCGGCGCCGGCGGTGAACGCAGCGGTGCCGCAATGAACGTTCTCGAGGAACTGAAAACGCTGGATCCGCGCGATCCAGGCCGCTGGCCGCTGCCGATTCGTGCCGCAGCGGTGGCCATCGGCTTCGTGTTTCTGGCGGTGCTGCTTTCCTATCTGCTCGTCGTTCGCGACAAGAAGCCGCTGCTCGAGCAGAAGGAGATTGAAGAGCAGGGCCTGCGCAGTACGTTCAGGGACAAGCATCAGAAGGCTGTGAACCTTTCGGTCTACGAGCAGCAACTGAATGACATCGAGCGTTCGTTCGGCGCACTGCTGCGTCAGCTGCCTGGCAAGACCGAGGTGCCGAACCTGCTGGTTGACATTTCGCAGACGGGTCTCGCTGCAGGCCTCGAAGAACAGTTGTTTCAGCCCGCTCCCGAAGTCAAGCAGGACTTCTACGCCGAACTGCCGATCAAGATCCGGCTGACGGGCAACTATCATGACTTCGGTCAGTTCGTCAGCGGCATCGCCGCGCTGCCGCGCATTGTCACGCTGCACGACATCGAGATCACGCCTGACAAGAACGGCTCGTTCGACGACCTGACTCTCGACGTCACCGCTCGCACCTACCGTTATCTCGACGATGAGGAAGTCGCACAGGCGGAAGCCGCGAAGCTCAAGCAGGAGCGTCCGCGTGGTTAAGCGCACTGGCCTGCTGGTCGGCGCCGTTGCGGCAACGCTGCTCGTGGTCGGCTGCGCGGGCAGGGACTCGGAGCTCGAGCAGTTCATTGCCACGACCAAGCAGCAAGCGGGTGGCGCCGTGACGCCACTGCCGGAAGTTCGGCCGTATGAAGGGTTCACTTACGTTGCGCAGAGCATGCGTTCGCCGTTCATACCGGGCGGCAATGCCGGCCCGGGCGGCGCAGGCGCGAATTCGGCGCTGCGGCCGGACAGCAATCGCAACCGCGAGTTTCTCGAGCAGTTCTCGCTCGATCAACTGCGGATGGTTGGCACCTTGAACCTGCAGGGCAAAAACTACGGCCTGGTCAAAACCAAAGACGGTCTCGTGCAACGCGTACTGCCAGGCAACTTTATCGGCCAGCGCGACGGGCGCGTGACCGGCATCGAGCCTTCGAAGATTTCATTGGTCGAAATCGTTCCGGACGGGGTGGGGGGCTACATGGAGCGCCCGGCGGCCCTCGGTCTGAGCAATTGATCGACCGCAGGGAGAAAACAATGACTTTCGCACGATCTGCCTTGATTCGGTTGACCGCAGCCTTGCTGCTGGCGCCGATGCTCCATGCTGGCCTCGCTGTCGCGCAGGAGGCACCGAACCGGCTCGAAGCCGTGGACGTGCAGACGCTGCCCGGGCAGCAGCTGCAGCTGACGCTACGAATGTCGGGCCCTGCGGCCGAACCGCTGGCCTTCACGATCGACAACCCCGCGCGAATCTCGCTCGATCTGGCCAACACCGAGTTGGCCCTGCCATCGCGGCGCATCGATGTGCGCGCAGCGGGGCTCGACACGATCCTCGCGGCAGAGGCCAGTGGCCGCACCCGGCTCGTGCTGAACATGGACCGGCTCGTGCCCTACCAGACGCGCGTCGAAGGCAACAACATCATCGTCAGCCTCGGTGGCGAGTCCAGTGCGTCGCAGGCTGCCACCGCCGGCAATCCTTCGGGCGCTGCCCGCTCCGCCCCAACTGCGTCGAACATTGCCCGCGGCATCCGCAGCATTGATTTTCGCCGCGGCGGCGAGGGCATGGGTCGGGTCATCGTGAATCTGACGGATCCGCGTACACCGATCAGCCTGCGGCAGCAGGGCAACCAGATTGTGGTTGATTTTGCTGGCGCCGAGGTGCCGCGCAACCTGATTCGTCGTTTCGACGCGCTGGATTTTGCGACCCCGGTCAGCACGTTCGATGTGATGCGTGCCGACGGTGGCACGCGCATCGTCATCAACGCGACCGGCGATTACGAACAGCTCGCGTATCAGTCCGACGACCAGTATGTCGTCGAGGTGCAACCGGCACGCAAGGTGGAGGCCGAAGCTGACGAGAAGAAGACCTACACCGGCGAGCGGCTGACGCTGAACTTCCAGGACATCGAAACCCGCGCGGTGTTGCAGCTGCTCGCCGACGCCAGCGGCCAGAACATCGTCGTCAGCGACTCGGTATCCGGCAGCGTCACGCTGCGGCTGCAGAACGTACCCTGGGATCAGGCGCTCGATATCGTGCTGCGCACCAAGGGCCTGGATCAGCGCCGGCAGGACAACGTCATCATCGTGGCTCCCGCAGACGAGCTTGCGAACCGCGAGAAGGCCGATCTCGCCGCGAAGAAAGACATCCAGGAACTCGCGCCGCTGCGCAGCGAGTACCTGCAGGTCAATTACGCGAAGGCGGCCGACCTTGCAGATCTGATCAACTCCCAGGGCGGCTCGCTGCTGTCGGGGCGTGGCCGAGTCGCGGTCGATGAACGCACCAACACGCTGCTGCTGCAGGATACGGCGGACAAGCTCGGCGATATTCGTCGGCTGGTCGGTACGCTCGACATCCCGGTCCGGCAGGTGCTGATCGAAGCGCGCATTGTCATCGTCAACGACGACTTCTCGCGCGAGCTGGGCGTGCGGGCCGGCCTCTCGCAGTACGCCGATGTGGGTGCGAACCAGCAGGGTCTGTTCGTGACCTCGGGCAGTCTCGAGTCCACCGGCGCGGCGCTCGATCAAACGCTCGAGAGTCTGCAGGACAACGGCACCGTGTTTCCGACGGGAGTGCCGTCGGGTACTTCGGCGCCGAGCCGCTACAACGTGAATCTTCCAGCAGCGAATCCAGCCGGGCGGCTTGCATTCATGCTGCTGCGCGGTGATTTCATCGTCGATCTCGAGCTCTCCGCCGCGCAGGCTGAGGGCCGTGGCGAGATCATTTCCTCGCCACGGGTGATCACGGCGAATCAGAGAGAAGCGAGCATCGAACAGGGCGTCGAGATCCCCTACCAGGAATCCGCGTCGAGTGGTGCCACGACGATCCAGTTCAAGAAGGCGGTTCTTGCACTGAAGGTCACGCCGCAGATCACGCCGGACAACCGCGTCATCCTCGACCTGAACGTCAAGAAGGACAGCGTCGGTCAGGTCGTCGTGGCGTCGGGCGGCGTCAACGTGCCTTCGATCGACACGCGCGAGATCTCCACCCAGGTGCTGGTCAACGACGGTCAGACTGTCGTGCTGGGCGGCATCCTCGAAACAGAACGCCGCGAAACAGAAACCAAGGTGCCTTACCTCGGCGACATTCCGGTGCTGGGCCGGCTGTTCAAGACGACCGGCAAGACCAACAACAAGGACGAGCTGCTGATCTTCGTCACGCCGAAGATCCTGCGCGAAGGCGTCAACGTCTACTGACGCGCGCTGACGCGCGGTGCGATCTGCAGCGAGCGTCTTCCTTGTCGGCCCGATGGGCTCCGGCAAATCGGCGGTTGGTCGGCAGCTGGCCAGGTTGCTGCGCTTGCCGTTTCACGACAGCGACCATGAGATCGAGCAGCGTACCGGCGTCGATATTCCGCTGATCTTCGAAAAGGAAGGCGAAACAGGTTTCCGTGCGCGCGAACGCGACATCATTGCCGAGCTCACGGCCCTCGATGCGATCGTGCTCTCGACGGGCGGCGGTGCCGTGCTTCTTGCCGAGAATCGGCAGCACCTGCGCGAGCGCGGCGTGGTCATCTATCTCGAGACATCCGTTGCGCAGCAGGTAAAGCGCGTCAGAACCGGTAGGCAGCGTCCGTTGCTGGCCAATGTCGATCCGGCCAGCAAGCTCGAAAAACTGATGCAACAGCGCGAACCGCTCTATCGCGAGATTGCCGACTTCACTTTCCGCACGGATCAGCATCGAGTGCAAGGGGTTGCGGCAAAGATTGTCGCGCAGCTGCGGGCAACTTCCCGGCGGTCACCGCCGTCTTGACGGCGTCTGGCCGAACGACCAGACTGCTCGCGTTGAGGTGCTCTGCATGATCGCTGCTGCGGTTGTGCAAAGTGAAACGGGAAGCTGGTGAGCGTCTGATCCGTCATTCGCAATTCCAGCACTGCCCCCGCAACGGTGAATGGGTGGCGCTGATCAATCAGCCACTGCGTACCGGCGCAATGCCGGCATGTGGGAAGGCGATCAGCGCAGCATCGGTGCCTGTCTGGCACTGATCAATCCATGAGTCCGGAGACCGGCCTCGACAGAACCCCTAGTGCGCGCGGTGGGCGGCACGGCCGGGCAGGCTGCACGTGCGCCTGCTTGATCCTTCTTCCATCGCGTCCTGGGATTGTCAGTCCGAAAGGGCGCGGGCGTGCGTCCTGTGGAGAAGTCTCATGCGATTTTCAATCCGAATCATGCTCGCGGTATCAGCACTGCTGCTCGCGATGCCTGCTGCCGCCGACTCCCGCCCGGCCGAGCAGGTAATCGTGACGGCGACCCGTCTGCCGGAAGCACTCGATTCAACCCTCGCGTCGGTCACGGTAATCGATCGGAACCAGATCGAGTCGCGGCAGTATCTGACCTTCCAAGAAGCGCTCGCCTCAGTGCCTGGCATCGCCATTTCCAACAATGGTGGCATCGGCAAGGGGAGCTTCTTCCTGATTCGTGGCGCCGAAGCGGACCAGAACCTCGTACTGGTCAACGGACTGCGGATCGGTTCGACCACGCTCGGCACCGCAGCGATCCAGGATCTGCCGCTCGAGCAGATCGATCGCATCGAAATCGTGCGGGGTCCGCGTTCGGCGATCTACGGCGCCGATGCGCTGGGCGGAGTGGTGCAGATTTTCACGCGGCGCGCACAGGCGCGGGACGGTCTGCAGAGCGATTTCTCCGTGGGGTCCGGTACGAACTCGACGCATCGAGCCAGCGCAAACTTTGGGCAGCGCAGCGAACGCGGCTACTGGCAGTTCGGGGCGAGCACGCTGCAATCCGAGGGCACCAACGCCTGCGCCGGGTTTGGATTCCCGATCTTTGTCGGTTGCTTTACCGATGAGCCCGACACAGATGCGTATCGCAATCGCTCAGCGACACTGCGCGGCGGACTGAACCTGTCTGACGCGACGACGGTTGAACTGTTTGGCCTGATGACGACGGGCCGGGTGGAGTTCGATGGCTCCTTCGGCAACCTGGCCGAGATCGATCAACTCAGTGCCGGCGCGTCGCTCGAACACCGCTTGGGCACGCGCTCGACGCTGCGGGTGCAGCTGGGCCGCGCAACCGATGACAGCGAGAACTTCGATGGCACGCTGTCGGTATCGCGCTTCGACACGACCCGCGATACGGTCTCCGCGCTGCTCGATACCCAGCTCGGTGCTGTGACGGTGCTGTCGCTGGGACTCGATTATCAACGTGACGCCGTTGACAGTGCGCTGCGCTATGACGAGCAGTCACGCCGCACCGTCGGTGCGTTCACCCAGCTGCAGTGGAGCTACGGCGCCAGCGTTCTTCAGGCGAGCCTGCGGCGCGATGACAACGAGCAGTTTGGTGGTGAGACCACAGGCTCGGTGGCCTGGGGCTACAGGCTCTCGCCCGAGTGGCGGGCCACGCTGTCGGCCGGCACCGGCTTCAAGGCTCCGAGTTTCAACGAGCTGTATTTCCCCGGCTTTGGCAATGCCGCGCTGACGTCCGAGACTTCGCTCGCGCTCGAGTCGGCGTTGCACTGGCAGCGACAGAACACCCGTGCGTCGCTGACGGTGTACCAGAACCGTGTCGAGGACCTGATCGGCATTGACGCCAACTTCAGCCCGATCAACATCGACAGCAGCCGTACTCGCGGCCTCGAACTGGAGTTCGCGACGCGCTATCGCGGCTTTGATCTGGCCGGCTCCGCAGAGTGGCTGGACCCCGAGAACCGCAGCGCTAATGTGTTCGACGGCAATGTGCTGCCGCGGCGCGCGCGGAACCTGCTGCGCGCCGAGATCTCGCGCGATCTCGGTCCCGTGCGACTCGGCACGCGCGTTCACTATGCCGGTGCCCGCTTCGATAATCTCGCCAATACCCGTAGGCTCGGTGGCTACGCGACCTTCGATCTGCTCGCCGACTGGCGGCTGCAGCCGCGGTGGCGCCTGCAGGCCCGGGCCGCCAATCTGCTGGACCGCGACTACCAGACGGCGGCGTTCTTTCCGCAACCGGGGCGCGAACTGCACGTGACGCTGCGCTACGCGCCCTAGCAGCAGCAACTCTACGGCAGCACGTAGATCCGGCTTCGACGGTAGTCGATCACGAGCTCACTAACCGTACCGATCACATCCATGCCGAGCAGCAGGGTCGGTTCGTCGGCAAAACCCCACAGCGCGAAGATCGGCAGATCCGTGAACGTGACCTGCAGCCCGCGCACCGCAACGCTGCCCATGCGAATCGGTGGTGCCTGAAGCAGCCCACCCGTGATCTGTTGCTCGGTCGCGCCGATCACCACGGACTCCGGCAGCTCCGAGTTGTCGCCGGAGCGTCGGCGCAAGGCCGCGAGCAAGGTAAGGTTTCCGACCGAGCGTTCGGCGCCGGTGTCGACGATGGCCTTTACGCTCTGGTTGCCGACCCGGGCATCGATGACCATCAGGCCTCCAAAGCGCATGCGTGCCTTTATGTGCAGGTGACCGCGTTGGCGAAATGGACGCCGTGCCTCGACGATAGTGACTTCATCGGCCCGGAAGTCGACGATCAGGCGCTTGTTGGCGAAACCGTCGATGCCCAGGATGCCATCGACATTGGCGGCCACGCTCGTCAGCAATACCGGCAGCCGCAGGCTCGTCAGCGACAGTGCGCCGATCTGTAGTCGGTCGATCGCAACAGCCGGTACGATCGATGTGCCGGTGACGCTGTTCAGCTGAATCCCGTTGCCCGGATCGATTTCGAGACCGAGCTTCTGCACCAATGCCATCGACAGCGCTGACGAGTTCGCGCCTGTGTCGACGATCAGGCGATACGGCCCACCGCCATTGATCAGGACCGGAGCCACGACGCGCCCGATCCGATCCAGGCGCGTGCTGGTCGCAAACAGCGGCGCCTCGTCTTCCTCGGCTGCCGTCGTCGTCGTCGCCGCTGTCGCTGCGCCCAGCAACAGAATCAGGATTGACAGCCGACAGAGAGCAGGGCGAATGACGTTGTCCTCGAAGCGCAGTGGTCATTGTAGGCGCACCTGTGAGAGCTGTTTCACACTCCCCTTCGCAGTCCCTCAAGAAACAGTGACTCGCTCCGCTAATTGTTGCGGAGCCTAACCATGCCATCCATCTTTCGAAAGTCAGCGAGTCGGCGCGGTCGCATCGGTTTCAGCTATGCGCGCGGCCAGGTGGTCGTTGCGCACGTGGAGCCGGTTGCCGGCGGTCGGTCACGCCTCAGCGGCTTCCAGACCGGTAGCGCGGAGTCGTCTGCTGCGGCGAATGCCTGGCTCGCTGCCTGGATCGGCGCGAACCGGCTGCAGTCACTGCCGATAGCCGCCGTGCTCGATCGTAGTGACTACGAGCTGGCGCTGATCGACGCGCCGGACGTCGAAGCCGGCGAGCTTCGCGCTGCGGTTCGCTGGCGTCTGCGGGGCGTCGTCGAAATGCCGGTCGAAGAGGCGGTGATCGATCTGTTCGAGATGCCCAAGCGTGTCTCTGCGGCGACAGGAGGAAGTCTGTATGCCGTGGCAGCGTCGCCCGTGGCGGTCGCGCGCGTCACCGAGGCAGCCGACGTGGGCGGCCGGCTGGACGTCATTGATATCCCGGAGCTCGCGCTCCGCAACCTGGTGCAGCTGGCCGCGCCCGCACCGAAAGGCTGTGTCGCCCTGGTGCTCGAGAGGCGGCATGCACACGCCGCAGTGACGGCACTGGGAACGCTGTACCTGCTGCGCCGTTTCGAGCTGCAGCGGCCGTTTGCTGCCGGGAACGGCGTGGATATCGACGTCGACAGCCTGATGCTCGAGCTGCAGCGCTCGCTGGACTACTACGAGAGTCACTTCGATCGCGCCCCGCCATCCGACATGATTCTGATGCCGCGCACCGAGCGGGATCACGAGCTTGCCACCGTGCTGGCTGCCAGTACCTCGATGCGCATCACCGTGCTCGACCTGAACCAGCTGTTCGAAGTGTCTGAGCCGCTCTCACACGAGCAGCAGCTGGCGGGGAGCCTGGCGATCGGTGCAGCGCTGCGCACAACCCAGGCGCTTGCAGCATGAGTGCACCGCAGCAGATCAACCTGCACCAGCAGCAGGTTCGCGGCGGCGCGGCTCGCCTGTCACCCTCATTCATGCTGGTCGCGATGGCTGCGGCCGCTGTGGCGATGCTCGTGATCACCGTCATGGCAGCGCGAACCGTCGAGCGAGCCGAGGCGCAGCTTGCGCAACTGGAAGGCTGGCAAGCCGTGCAAGCCGAGTCACTCGGAGCACTGAGCAGCGGCGACGCAGCACCGTTCGATTTTGCGGCGAGCGAGGCTCGGCAGCGTGCGACCCGCGCACAGATCGCTGCCCAATATGCTGCGGTGAAGAGCGTCGCGAGCGGCGCGGTGGGCAGTGTGGATGGATTCTCGGACAGGCTCCTCGCCTTGGCGCGCCGTCCCGTCGGCGGATTGTGGTTGGAGCAGATCGTGCTGTCCTCGGAGCCGCAGTCGGCTCGCTTCCGCGGAATTGCTGAAAGCCCGGAGCTGGTGCCGCAGTTCATCCAGCGCCTGCAGCAGGAAGCTTCGTTGACCGGCCAACGCTTCGATGTCGTGCAGATTCACAGCGCGAAAGATGGCGCGTATCGGTTCGAGTTGGCGGATGCGGCGCTGGTGCCGGCAGACGCCGCCGAGGAGTCGAACCTGTGACCTGGCAAACCGCCTGGCGTCTGCTCGAGCGGCGACTCGCGGCGCTGTCGCTGCGCGAACGTGGCCTCGTGCTGGGGTTAGCGCTGGTGTCGATGTACATGCTGTGGGATCTGGCCGTGCTCGGTCCCTTGAACCAGCGCGAGGCGCAGACGCTGCAAGCCTTGCTGGCGCTGGGCGAACACAGCTCCGATGGCGAATCCCTGGCCGGCACGATCAGTGATCTCGGTACGCGAATCCAGGCGGCCCGCACCGGCGAGGCGAGCGCGGAAGCGGAGCTCACCGCGCTCGATGCCGAGTTCTCTGACCAGACGCGTGCGCTGATCGCACCGGAGCGGATGCCCGTCGTGCTGCGCGATGTGCTCGCGCGTCAGTCCGGTCTCGCGCTGGTCCGCCTCGCAGCGCTGCCATCGCGTCCGTTGGTTGCGCCGGCGCCTGCCGGCGTTGCGACAGCGGTGTCCGGCCCGGGAGTCTTTGTCCACAGCTTCGAGATTGTGCTGTCGGGCGACTACCTGAGCGTCGTCGATTATCTGCGCTCGCTCGAGTCCATGCCCTGGAAGGTCTACTGGAACCGCATCGAGTTGCGGACCGAGGCTTACCCGCGCAACCAGGTGCGAATCGTCGTTGCGACTCTCAGCCTGGAACCCAGGGGTCTCGGTACGTGAGTGGCAGAACCCTGATGATCGGAGCGGCCCTGTTGCTGCTGGCTGCAGCCCCGCAGGCGCGCGAGCCCTTGCGCGATCCGATGCGACCGCGCGTCACCGGTGCTACGGGTGCGGCGACCGCTCCGCAGCGTCTGCAACTGCACGGCGTGCTGATTCGTGCCGACGATTCGCTGGCCCTCGTCAACGAGCGCGTGGTCCGTGCCGGGGATCAGATCGGTGCCTGGCAGATCCTTGCGGTGCATGCCGAAGGCATCCGCATACGGGCCGGCGGCCGCGAACAGGATATCCCTCTCAACTCCGGTCGCAGAGCGCTGCGGCTGAATCGATCTGCCCAGGAATCGACACCATGAAACCGCTCTCATTGCGCCTGCTCAGCCTCATCCTGTTGCTGACCGCACCAGCGGTCGCGTTGGCGACCGAATCACGCCTCGACGTCGATGTGGCGGGTGCCCCGGCGCGCGCCTTCTTCACTGCGCTGGCCGTTGGCACGCCCACCAATCTGGTGGTCCATCCCGGCGTCAGCGGCAGCGTCACACTGCGGCTCAAGCAGGTCACGCTGGTCGAAGCGCTGGAGGCGGCGCGCAGTGCCTACGGTTACGACTACCGACCCCTTGGCAACGGCTACATGATCCTGCCCGCGACGCTGCAGACGCGGATGTTCCGCGTCAACTATCTGAGTCTGCGACGCGAGGGTGTCTCGCGGACACGCGTCAGTTCGGGGCAGATCACCGAGTCCCAGGGTGGAGCCGGCGCCGGTGTGGGCGGCGGCATTGTCGGAGCCGACTCAGCCGGTTCGGGGGACGAGCAGTCCTTCTCGACCCAGGAGGTCACGGGAACGTCGATCCTGACCTCTTCGCGATCCGACTTCTGGGGCACGCTCGAATCCACGGTGCGCACCTTGATTGGCGACGGCGCCGATCGGCGTGTCGTTGCGAATCCGCAGGCGGGACTGCTTGCCGTGCGAGCCATGCCCGACGAGCTGCGCGAAGTGGCCGACTATCTGCAGATCGTCGAGCGCACGGTGACCCGGCAGGTGCTGCTCGAGGCCAAGATCATCGAAGTCGAACTGAACGATCAGTTCCAGGCCGGCATCAACTGGGCGGCGGTGCTGCGCGACGGTCAGGACCGCTATCTGATCGGTCAGCGCTCGCCCGATTCCGGCTTCGACGGCGATCTGCTCAACAGCAATCGGCAGGACATCACCGTCGGGCCGGGCAACCCGGTCACCGAGTTTGCGAACCGCTCGCTCGGCGGGGCGTTTTCGCTTGCCGTCGATTTGAAGGACTTCAGCGCCTTCATCGATCTGCTGCAGGTGCAGGGCAACGCGCGGGTGCTGTCGAGCCCGCGGGTGGCAACGCTCAACAATCAGAAGGCGATCATCAAGGCAGGTTCCGATGAGTTCTTTGTCACGGACGTTTCGACCAGCACCATTGCGGGGACCAGTCCAACCACGACCCGTGAAATCGAGTTGACGCCGTTCTTCTCCGGCATTGCGCTCGACGTCACGCCGCAGATTGCCGACGGCAATGAAGTGATCCTGCATGTGCACCCGACTGTCAGCGAAGTTCGCGACCAGACCAAGGTGCTGACGATCGCGGGCACGACCGACACGCTGCCGCTCGCGTTCTCCGAGATCCGCGAAGCCGACACTGTCGTGCGGGCCCGCTCCGGGCAGGTCATCGTGATCGGGGGGCTGATGCGCAATTCGCGCGCTGACAGCAACTACCAGACGCCGGTGCTTGGTTCGATCCCGGTGCTCGGCAGGTTGTTCAAGAGTACGCGCAACGTCGAGCGCAAAACCGAACTCGTGATCCTGTTGCGACCCGTCGTGGTCGACTCGGATGCGCAGTGGTCCAGCCTGGTCGATGAGCCGATGAGTCGCGCACGGGCGCTGGATCCGTCGGTTCCGTCTCCCTGATGGCCGAGTCTGCCAAATCCCAGGATTCATCCGCCGCGCCGCGCAAGCGCGTGCGCCTGGGCGAGTTGCTTGTCAGCAGCGGCAGCCTCAGCCCCGCCCAGCTCGACGCGGCACTGGCCGAGCAGAAACGCACCGGCCGCAAGCTCGGACGCGTGCTCTCGGATCTTGGACTGGTGCTCGAGGATGATCTGCAGACGCTGCTCGCGCAGCACCTGAAACTGCCGTTCGTGCAGCTCGCGCAGTTGCAGCTGCACCCCGAAGCCGTGCGTTTGCTGCCGGAGGCCCTGGCGCGGCGCTTTCGCGCCATTGTCATCGCCACCGATGAGCGCGGCGTGCAGCTCGGCATGGCGGATCCCACCGATCTGTTCGCCTATGACGAGATTGCCTCCCGTCTGAAGCAACCGATCCGGCTGGTGCTGGTGGGCGAAAGCGACCTGCTCAGAGCACTCGATGTGGTCTATCGGCGCACCGAGGAGATCGCCTCGCTCGCGCAGGAAGTCCGCGAGGAGCTACGCGAAGGCGATGTCGACATCGATCGACTCGGCATCGACGAGGGTTCGGCGGACGCGCCGATCCTCAAGATGATCCAGTCGCTGTTCCAGGACGCTCTGCAGGTGCGCGCCTCGGACATTCACCTTGAGCCGGGTGACAACCATCTGCGTGTCCGGCAGCGGGTCGATGGCCTGCTGCAGGAGCAGCTGATCGATGGCCGCCGCATCGCCGGCGCGCTCGTCACGCGCCTGAAGTTGCTCTGCGGTCTCGATATCAGCGAGAAGCGCCTGCCCCAGGACGGCCGCTTCAGCGTGCGCGTTCGCGAACGTCTGATCGATGTGCGCCTGTCGACGATGCCAACCCAATACGGTGAGTCCTGCGTGATGCGGCTGCTCGACTCCGGCGCCAGTCTCGTGCCGCTCGAGGAGCTAGGCATGCCGAGTGGCATGCTGGAGCGCTTCCGCGCCGTGATTGAGCGCAGTGCCGGGTTGCTGCTCGTGACCGGACCGACGGGCAGCGGCAAGACCACGACGCTGTACTCCGCGCTGAGCCATCTGAATCAGGCCGATACCAAGATCATCACTGCCGAAGATCCGGTCGAGTATCGGCTCGAGCGCGTCAATCAGGTGCAGGTCAATCCGAAGATCGGGCTCGATTTCGCACGCGTATTGCGCACCGCGCTGCGCCAGGATCCCGACATCATGCTGATCGGCGAAATGCGCGATGCCGAGACGGTCAACATCGGCCTGAAGGCTGCCGTGACCGGCCACATGGTGTTCTCGACGCTGCACACGCTGAACGCCGTCGCCAGTCTGCATCGTCTACTCGACATGGGCGCGCCGGGCTATATGGTCGCCGCGTCGCTGCATGCGGTAGTTGCACAACGCCTGGTGCGAAAACTCTGCACGAACTGTGCTCGCCCGGCGGCGCCCAACGGTCGTGAACTGGCCTGGCTCGCCGCGCAGATCGGCCGCGAGAAGGCGCGAACCTTTGAGGCGATGGAGGCACCCGGATGTCCGGTCTGCAATCACCAGGGTTATCAGGGTCGCGCGGCACTGTATGAGTTCCTCGAGATCGACGGCACGCTGGCGGATCTGATCCGGCGCGGCGCCATCGAGGAATTCGGTCGTAGGGCCGTCTCGCGCCCTGACTATCTGACGCTGGCGCAATCGGGGTTGCAGTTTGCGGCAGCCGGGCACACGAGTCTGCGCGAGGTGATCAGCGTGACGAGTGGCGCAGAAGAGCGCGTCGGACCCGTCGGCGCGGGTCTGCCGAGCGATGCGACGGAGCTGTCCGATGCGGAAGCCGTTCGCGTGCTGGCAGGCTAACGGAATCACGTAGTGCCCCAATTCCAGTACCGCGCACGCGACCGGCAGGGCAGCCTGATCAGTGGTCGGATCGAGGCCGACTCGGCGGGCGCCGCTGCGGGGCGACTGACCGGAACTGGCGTCACGCCCATCGTGATCGAGGCAGCCGCTGCGCGCGCGCTGCAACTGTCGGTGTACCTGCGCCGTCTCGGCATCGGGCGGCCGCGCACCGTGGATCTGGTGATGTTCTCGCGGCAGATGTACACGATCACGAAGTCCGGAATTCCCCTGTTGCGCGGCCTGCGTGGCTTGTGCGACTCCACCCACAACGATGTGCTGCGCGAGGCGCTGCAGGACGTCATCCTCAGTCTCGAGGCAGGGCGTGATCTGGCCGGGAGCCTCGCCCGCCATCCGGATATCTTTTCAACGCTGTACGTCAGCATCGTGCGCGTGGGGGAGTCCACCGGCACGCTCGACACGGCGTTCCTGCGCATGTGCGAATACCTGTCGCTGGACCAGGACGTTCAGGATCGCGTCCGCGGCGCGATGCGTTACCCCGCGATGGTCGTGCTGGCCGTCGCTGCTGCGCTGGCGGTGATCACGATTTTCGTGATCCCCAACTTCGCGCCGATTTTTCGAGTTCTCGGTGACGACCTGCCCATGCCGACGCGGATCATTCTGGCCGTCTCCAGCTTCGCCCAGCAGCACTGGCGCGAAGTGCTGGCCGGCTGCATCGGCCTGTGGCTGGCCTTTCGGTACTGGGTCCGCACAGATGCCGGCCGCTATCGCTGGCATCGCGCCTTGCTGCGCATGCCCGCCGTCGGCACCATGCTGCATCAGGCGATTCTTGCGCGTGTCGCGCGCTCGCTATCGGTGTCGCTGAACGCCGGGTTGCCAATGACGCAGACGCTCGCCGTGATCGGACGGTCTGCCGGCAATGACTTCATGGCCGAGCAGGTGGACCGCGTCCGCACTTCTGTCGAGCGCGGCGAGAGCCTCAGCCGCGCCGCGCTGGCCGCCGGGATGTTCCCGAGCCTGGTCGTGCAGATGATGGGGGTTGGCGAAGAGACCGGCGAACTGCCAGCCCTGTTGTCCGAGGTGGCCGACTATTACGAGCGCGAGGTCAACCATGCGCTGAAGAACCTCAGCGCGACCATTGAGCCGACCCTGATCGTCGCAGTGGGGGGCATCGTGCTGGTGCTCGCGCTCGGCGTGTTCCTGCCGTTGTGGGAAATGATCGGCAAGGTCGCAGGTCCCGCCTGATGCCGCGCGCGCCTGAAGTGAACTGCGTCACGCTTTCAGCGAACCTGCTCAAGCGGCCGTGATCCAGACCGATATTCAGTTCAGACACGTTCAGGAGTCTGCAATGCTTCGGATCAACAAACAGGGCTTTACGCTGATCGAGCTGGTCGTCGTGATTGCGATCCTCGGCATTCTCGCCGCCTTCGCCGTGCCGCGTTTCATGGCGCTAGAGGGTCGGGCTCGCGCCGCGACGGTCGAAAGCCTGGCCGGCAGCCTTCGCAGCTCCGCAACGATGGCCCGCGGCATGTGGATGGCTTCGGGCAACCCGACCACCCTCGTCGTCGATGGGCTGACGATCCGCATGGTCAACGGCTACCCGAATCGCGCCACGATCGACGATACGATCGTCGACCTGGCCGGCTTTCGCTACACCCAAGGCAACGGCGTCTTCCAGCGCCAGGGCGCGACGACGCCCGCCAATTGTCGTGTGACCTACACGCCGCCGGCGGCAGCGAACCAGCCTTTGACGGTGGTGTCGGTAACGACTGGCTGTTGATGCGCCGGTCCAGCTATGGTTTCAGCCTGATCGAGCTCGTCGTCGTACTGGCTGTCGCTGCGATCCTGGTCGGCGTCGCCGCGCCGCGCTTCTTCGATCGTACGGTGTTCGCCGAGCGTGGCTATGCGGACGAGCTCGCCGAGTCCGTCCGCCAGGCTCAGCGCACCGCCACACTGACTGGCTGCGCGGTCGAGATCCGAATCAACGCACGTGGTTTCAGAGCGCGCATGCCGCAATCGATCAATGGCCACTGTGCGCCACTCGCTGCATCGAACTGGAGCACGCCGCTGCGCCGTTCCGATGGAGGCGAACTGGACAGTGTGCCGCCAGCTGGCGTGCGGATTCGCGGCAACACGCGCATGGTCTTTGGCGCCGACGGTCGTGCTTCCAATCCGAGTGCGGTGATCGTGCCCATCGGTGTCCGCCGGCTGCGGGTTGAAGCCCAGACCGGCCGCACGAGTGTGCTGTGAGCACGAACCTTCAACGTGGCGTGACGCTGGTCGAGCTCGTGATCGTGATCGCGGTGCTGGGCATTACCGCCGCGACGATTCTCGGCTCGGTCGCCGCCGTCGCGAAAGCAGGTGGCGACAATCTCGCTGCCCAGCGCGCCGCGCGCGTCGGGGCAGGCTACCTCGAGGAAATCCTGGCGCGCTCGTTCGCCGACCCGGATGGCGTAGTTGGCGAGACCGTGCGCGGCGCCTTCGACGACGCACGCGATTACGATGGCCTCAATGACGCGGGCGCCCGCGACCAGCGGGGTCTGCCACTCGCGGGTCTCGAGGCCTTTCGCATTGCCGTGCAGGTGCGGCCGACCAACCAGCTGCCCGGCATTCCGGCCGTTCACGCGCTGCGGATCGATGTGCAAGTCACCGACCCGACGGGCGCGCGGACGGTCGTTGGCGGCTATCTGACGCAGCGCTGACTGCTGCCCCGCGATGCGGATCCACTCCAGATGCAGCCGCGGTTTCACGCTGATCGAGCTGGTCGTCGTGATCGCGATCAGCGGTGTTCTGGTTGCCGCCAGTGCCGCCCTGATCGTTGCGCCGATCAATCTGCAGCGCGACCAGCAACGCCGCGCGCTGCTCACCGCTGACGCAGACGCCGCGTTGCGCGCCCTGCAGCTGGATCTGCGCAGCGCGGTGCCTGGAAGCGTGCGGGTATCCGCAATGCCTGGCGGCGCGACGCTCGAGATGCTGCAGTCGCGCGGCTCGGCGCTGCTTCGAACCGGTGACACATCGGTCACGGCTGCGTGGAACCTCGACGCGGGGGTCCCTGATCCGGCGTTCAGCACCTTGAACGAACTGCCGGGCCTCGTACGTCCGTTGGTCGCGTCGATGCAGTCGCTGCTCGTGTTCGATCCTGCGCTCGGCGCCGATGCGGCTTACGATGCAGCAGGCGCCTTGACGCCGCTCGGCACCAGCGTCTCGATCATCGCCGGACCCGCGCTCGGGCAGGATCTGATCACTTTGTCACCGGCGTTCACGTTCAGCGCGCTTGGCGCGACACCGGTCTTGCATCTCGTGACGGGTTCCGTCGCGTGGGTGTGCGACACGGGCACGCGCCGGCTGCTGCGAATTGCCGGCTACGCAGTTGACCCGGATCGCAGCCGGCGCGACAGCGTTGCGGAACTTGTGGCTGCCGGAGGCAGCGGCGCGGTGATGGCGACCGACGTCAGTGCCTGCGCGTTTGCGACCGGCGCGCCTGCTGCGAACGGCACCGAGGTCGTAACCTTCTCACTGAGTGTGCAGCGCGCCGGTGAGCAGATCACGTTGGCCGGGCAGCAACTGCTACAGGTACTGCTGTGATTCGACAGCAACGCGGCAGCACGATGATCCTCGTGATCTTCGTCATCGTGATCGCGTCCCTGCTCGCAAGCTTTGCTGCGCGCTCCGTTGTGACGCAGCGTGATTCAGTGACGATGGATCTGGTGGCGACGCGCACGCTCGCCGCCGCGCGGGCCGGACTTCAATGGAGCGCTTACCGCGCGCGGCAGCAGAACAACTGCAGCGCGGGCGCCATGACCTTTCCACCCGGCCCGCTGGCGGGTACGCGCGTCCGCACCGATTGCGTGATGCGCGAGCACACGACCTCTTCAGGCATTGTGCGCGTGTTCCGGATCAGCGCCTTCGCGCAGTATGGAGTCTATGGCGCGGCGGACTACGCTTCGCAGCGCGTTGAAGCGCTGACGCGGTGACGAGGCTGACGGTGCTGGCAGCGCGCGCGGGGAACGCGTCAAGAGTGCTGCTTGAAGCGGGCGAAAGCCGTCAGCACAAACAGGTTGATCAGCGCCAGTGCCACTGCATAGCTCCAAGCGCCTACTGCGACGAGCGGGAAAGTTCGAATTCCGACGATGTCGTTGTGCTGTTCGCGATTCCACCCGATCGGGAAAGCCAGAGCCAGCGCGCCGATCAAGGCGGCGTACGGGGTCAATAGCTGCCAGCTGAACTCCACTTCCATGCCCTCTTTGGCCCTCTTTGGCCCTCTTTGGCTCCGGGGCGTCGGCAGACCGTCTCTACCGAGTCATGCCGAACTTGTAGGTCGCCCCAAGAGTGATCAGATCGAGGTCGCCGACGACGTCAGTATCGAGATCCTCGTACTCGCCGCGGATCGACAAACCGCGCCAGCGCCAGGCCAAGCCTGCGCCAGGCCAAGCCTGCGCCATGGGCGAACTCCGTCGAATCATCGTCAAAAGGTATACCGCCGAAAGCACCTTAGGAGTCGATCCGGGCCGCGCCCAGCTCCGCGAAGAGGTCGAACCACGGCAGCGGCAGGAATCCAACACCGTAAAGCGCGAACGCCTTCGCTTCGGCGCCATCGATGCCGGGAGAGGGGGTCGTCGCATTGCCAAAGTCAATGTAGTTGGCCTCGACCGCGAAGGCATCGACGAAGCGAAACCCTGCAATCACTTTCCAGCTGTTGTCCTCATCGTCAACGTCAGCGACGCTGAAGTTGTCATCATCGAACCGGGGGCCAGGGCCATCAGTGACGCCGCTACCGCTCCGCAAAGTCGCTTCCGGAAGCTGTTTCCTCTTGAAAGTCTCGCCGTTGATGGGCGTGCGTGAACTTTCAACGAGGCAATGGTTGCGCCATAGAGGCGGGAGCGCTGCTTCGCAGTCGGCGCCCTCTGACCCACGTCAATCTTGCCAGAATGCTCCTACAACAATCGCAGCGGTGAAGGAAGCGCCGCTTCGTTTTGATCATCCACAATGCAAGCCTCCCGATGAGGTGGAAGCTTCATGCTGCAGCCGACGAGCGACCTGCTTGACGGGTTGGATCCCACCCGCGACCGGCTGGCCGAGTCGACCGTCCAATTGCGCGAGCTGGCCTGGAACATTGTCGACTACCTGCCTCTGTTGATCGTGGCGATACTGATCGTTGTGATCTCAAGCTGGATTGCGGGCCGCGCATCGCGCGCTAGCAGCCTCACCAACTGGCTCGGCCGCAATCCGTTCTCCCGGGGAATCGCTGCGCGGCTGCTCCGTGGCGCAATCGTGTTGACGGGAATCCTGCTAGCGCTGCAGTTGCTCAACGCAACATCCATGGTTGGCGCCGTACTGGGTGCTGCGGGCGTCGCAGGGCTGGCTTTGAGTTTTGCATTCAAGGACTTGATCGAGAATTACATCGCCGGAATCCTGCTTGCCCTGCGGCAACCGTTCTGTCCGAACGATCACGTCGAGATCGAAGGGCACGAGGGCAGGATCGCCAGGCTGACGACACGCGCAACCATCCTGGTCAGCCTGGATGGAAACCATATCCGACTGCCGAACGCGCTCGTGTTCAAGTCCGTTATCACGAACTTTACTCGGCGCCCGACGCGCCGGTTCGAGTTCGAGATTGGTCTCGGTGTCAACGAGGATCTGTTGCGAGCGCAGGATACAGCCGTGCGGACACTTTCGGCGATGGTCAGCGTCGAGAAGAGTCCGAGCCCAGAGGCGACAATTATGACTCTGGGCGACTCTTCAGTGGTCGTGGCGATTCGCGGCTGGGTTGATCAGGGTCGATATGACTTTCTAGCGGTTCGAGGGGCTGCAATTGTCGCCGTCAAAGGCGCCTTCGATGCATCTGGAATCGACATGCCCGAACCGATCTATCGCGTTCGTCTCGACGGCCCTATCGGAGCGCTGCTTGCGCCGTCGGAACCGGTGACGCGCAAGCCACCAGAGCCGTTCATTGCAGTGGAACCTGAAGCGCGCGGTGCCGCGTTGCTCGCGGACTCACATATCGAGGAGATGGTCAGGGAAGAACGGGAAGGAAGCGAAGATATGCTGCAGGGTAACCAGCCACGTGAATAGACACTTGCGACAGCGCTACCGACGTTGCGACACCTCGAGCTTCTCGCTCTCGGTGCGCAAGTCCGATTCTTCTCCAGAGATCGCCGCCTGGGCAATCGAGAAAAGTTGCACCAGTTTGCTGTCGGGACCGTCCCAGTACTCAGCGTGTCGAATCAAGACCTTCAGTGCCGCAAGGTCCGGATCATCGGCTCCCTCGGGGAACCAGATCTTCGCCAACGGGGTCCACAGGCCCTGGATGAGGTCGCGATCCCGCAGGATCCGCGTGTCGCCGCTGACGGAAACAAAATCGGAATCACCGTTGCTGTACGTCAGCCCCACCTTCGCATGTTGATCCAGTTCCGCAACTTTCGGCGAGGAGATGGATCTCAGGAACCAGAGAGCGGGCTCCGAATCCATCTTCAGTGTGACCAGCGGACGGCTTCGGAGGGAGCCGTCACTCTCCAGTGTGGTCAGCATGCCCGTGCGCAGATCCTTGATCAGCTTTCCAAGATGCTCGAGCTCGTCGGTTCTCTGCGACTCCATTTCCATGCGGCTGTCCTATCTTGATTTTTCGTAGAGCCTCAGACTGTCGCAGCAGCGCCCCTGCGATCCAATGGGCAGCAGACTACATTCGCTGTAGGAAACTGCCGACTTCCGCGGGTGGCGCGTGCCCTTTGGGATGAAGCCGATACGCGATCGCAGCCGGTTCCCGCGCGAGCGGTGCAACGACGTCCGGAGGCTGAATGATCACGGCCATGGGAGAGTCAACAGAAAGACACTCACCGCCCAGGAAGTACGCGGCGCCGCTTCTTCAGTTCCGCGAACAGCATGACCGTGGATCCCTACATTCTCTTCCTGCTTGGACTCGGCGCGGTGGTACTGCTCGTCAGCTGGGCGCCAATCGGACTCAGGCGCTTGCCGTTCAGTCTTGCAATGGTCTGCGTGATTCTGGGGTTTCTACTCTTCAATGCCCGCTTGCTTTCGTTTGATCCGAATCCCAGAACGTATGACACCTTGATCGAGAGGATGTCAGAGCTGGCGCTGATCGTCGCACTGATGGGAGCGGGCTTGAAGCTGGACCGCCCGTTCGGTTGGCGGTCATGGTCGAGCACGTGGCGCCTGCTGGGAATCGCGATGCCGTTGACAATTGTGGCGATCGTTTGGCTCGGTTGGGTCGGGTTTGGTTTCAGTCTGGCAATGTCGATGCTGCTTGGCGCGGCGCTGGCGCCGACCGACCCGGTGCTGGCAGCGGAGGTTCAGGTCGGTCCGCCGCGATCGGGCGACAACGACGAAGTTCGCTTCAGCCTGACGTCTGAAGCCGGATTCAACGATGCACTGGCGTTTCCTTTTGTGCATCTGGCGATACTCTTGTCCGTGGCGGCCACCGTTTCGAGTGTCCCAATCGGCGACTGGTTCGCGTCGGACGTAGGCTGGCGGTTGGGCGCCGGAGGGCTGGTGGGGTATCTCGCGGGCCTGGTGTTCGGTCGGCTCGTCTTCTCGAGCCGAAGTTTCTCCCTGTCGAACGCCGGCGATGGACTGGTAGTGCTTGCCGCGACGCTGCTGACTTACGCCGCCTGTGAGTTGGTTCACGGCTACGGATTTCTCGGTGTTTTCATCTGTGGTCTGACGATCCGCTCGGCGGAGCGTACTCACGAATTTCACGAAGTCATGCACCAGTTCGCTGATCAGCTCGAGCGCCTGCTCATGATGTTGTTGCTGGTTTTGCTCGGTGGCGCCATCGCCAGAGGCGTGCTGAGTTCTCTTTCGTGGTCGGATGTTCTACTCAGCGTCCTGATTCTGTTCGTGGTCAGGCCGATCAGTGCCTGGGTCGCGTTGATAGGCAGCGGCGTGCCCAGCTCCGATCGCTTCCTGATCGCATTCTTTGGAATCCGGGGTCTCGGGACAATCTACTATGTGGCCTATGCGATCAATCATGGAAGCTTCGGCAACTCGGAGCGATTGTGGGCAGTGATCTCCTTGATTGTGCTGCTTTCGATCTTCGTGCACGGCGTTGCTGCGAGCTTACTGATGAGGCGCCGGGAATCCTAGAGTCTGATCCGTACCGCGTTGCAGTTGACATTACGCTGACCTGGCATCAACACACTCGTCGCCATCATTCATTGCCCAAAGAATGAAGGAGAGGCTGCAGTGCAGCCTCTCCTTCGGGATTGCCAAGGGGTTTGAGTCAGTGAAGAGCTGCTTAGCGATGCAATCGGCGCAGCATCCCTCCGACACCAGCAAAGCCCAGTCCCAGGAGCGCCAGCAGTGGCAGCGCCGAGGCGGAATCCGGCAGACGCGCGGTTGAACTCGCATAGCGCTCGCCGCTAGTGGTAGTCATTGTCCGCGACTCCGGTCGCGGCACTGCATTAGCCGAAGAAGCGCGGGCGGCCGCTGCGACTTCACGGCCACTCTGGGCGATTGCCTGCCGAGTATTCGCGTTGAGAGTTGTCTCGCTGCGAATCGATCGTGCGTAGGGACGGTCGTTCATTTGCTCGAAGCGCAGCAGCACAGTGTCACCCTTGTTGAGATCGGTGAGAGTTCCTGTACGGTCGCCCGTCAGCATGTAGGTGCGGCGATCCAGATCGAACTGGATCTCGGCATCCGAGGGCACGGAGTACGTGACCGTGTCACTGGATCCGGCCGGTCTCTGCGCGCCGGCTTCAGTCACGCGAACCACGATCTCACGCGTACCTTCCTTGATTTCCACGAGCTCGCCGCGTACTTCGTTCGGCTCTATGGCCAGTGCGCTTTGGCTCGTCAAAGCCAGAATGGCAGTGGCTAGCGGTATAAGAATCTTCATGGGTAGATCTCCTGGTTTCGACTTGGGGGTTGGTGGGAAGCGGTGATGGGCAATGCCAGTTCAGCCTGGACGATGTATCGTTGTGGGGCTTTGCCAACGAAGAAGAACGGATAGCAGGTAATCAGCGTCAGCGTCGGCTGGCGGGTGGGTGCGAGAATCTCGGTGTCCTCGGGCGCCACGATCAGAGTCCGGCTGATCCGGTACTTCCAGAGTGTGCCTTCGACTTCGAGCTCCAGGGTGTCGCCAACCCGCATGTCTTTCAGGGCTCTAAAGGTGCCGTCGCGATGGGCTGTTATCGCGATGTGCCCGTTGCTGCCAACCGCACTGGTTTCGCTGAGATGCCCCGCGCCGATGGTCATCGAGAACTCGCTGACTCCTGCGTATACCGGGACGCCGCGACTGAATCTTTCAGAGCGCAAGGTTGCGATGGGCACAGGTCCAGCCCATTCGACCAGCCGCCCGAAGGCCGAGCGGCGCGCATTAGACCATTCGGTCATGACCGGACCGACGACCGTTTGATCTGGCACGATTGCAGTAGCGACAGGGGCGACAGACGCCGGTGCCGAGGCGGTGGTCGTCTGCGGCACCGCGAGCGGTGTCTGAGCGAGCAAGGAACGCCCGCCCGTCGCTGCTGCCCATGGCAGCACGCACAACGCGGCGAGAATCCAGCAGGTTCGTTCGGGTGCTCTCATATCGCCTCCCTTTTATTGATTGAGCTCGAGCCACGAGGTTGAGCCACGGGGTACGCCCATTTACCCTGCTCCGATCACTCGACTCACGCTGTCAGCGGGGAATGGCGCGGTGTGTAGGATTCCGCCGCATGCGGTGCGAGCAGATGTAGGAAGTGACTCACCCGATTTCCTCTGCCTGGACTATACGATCGACTTGCGCTGCTCCTCACGATGTCGGGCATGGTTGCGCAAGGGTTGAAACATCGTCGCCGGTCGATCGGTGCTGTCGTGGCGCTGCTGTTCACCTCTGTCAGCATGGTTGGGTGCTTTGGGCGGGCGCAGTTGCCGCTGGCGGCAAGCACTGGCGCCAATCCGCAACTGCCCGCACCGAAGCAGAGTCTGATTCCGACGGTGGATATCGCACCCGCGATCGGCTGGGGTCGCGATGAAGCGCCAACGCCTGCGTCAGGGGCTCGCGTGCAGGCGTTCGCGCGGGATCTGGATCATCCTCGGTGGCTGCATGTCTTGCCGAACGGCGACGTACTGGTCGCGGAGTCCAATGCCCCGGAGCGCAGTCGCGACAGCCGGGGGCTGCGCGACTGGATCATGAAGCTGGTGATGAAGCGGGCCGGCGCCGGCGGGAAGAGCGCTGATCGGATCACGTTGCTTCGCGATGGCGATGGCGATGGTGTCGCGGAGTTTCGCTCGCTGTTCCTGCCGCAACTGAACTCGCCGTTTGGAATGGCGTTGATCGGAGAATGGCTCTACGTTGCCAACACCGATGCCGTGTGGCGCTTTGAGTACCGGCCCGGCGCGACGCAGTCCGCCCATCCCGGCACCAAGATCGTTGACCTACCTGCTGGCGAGATCAACCACCACTGGACCAAGAACCTGATCGCGAGTCCGGATGGCCAGCGGCTCTACGTCACGGTCGGTTCCAACAGCAACGTCGCTGAGAACGGCATGCAGGCGGAGCGCGGCCGCGCGGCAATCTGGGAGATCGATCTGACCTCCCGCAAGCACAGATTGTTCGCGACTGGATTGCGTAATCCCAACGGCATGGCCTGGGAGCCCAGCACCTGCACGCTCTGGACGGTGGTCAATGAGCGCGACGAGCTGGGAAGCGACCTGGTTCCTGATTACCTGACCTCAGTGGTTGATGGCGGCTTCTATGGCTGGCCGTACTCCTATTTTGGTGATCATGTCGACCCCCGCGTCCAACCGGCACGCCCGGACCTGGTTGCCAGTGCGCTCGTTCCAGACTACGCGGTCGGGACACATACCGCGCCCTTGGGCCTTGCGTACGCGGCAGGGAATGCCGTGCTGCCTTCGCTCGGGACCGGCATGTTCATTGCCCAGCATGGCTCATGGAATCGCAGACCCCGCAGCGGTTATCGCGTCATCCACGTGCCGTTTGACAACGGACGGCCCTCGGGGGAGCCACGCGAGTTGCTTGCAGGATTCGTGAATGCAGACGGCAACGCCCACGGGCGACCGGTGGGAGTGGCGCTCGATCGGCGCGGAGCCCTGTTGGTGGCGGACGATGTTGGCAACGCGATATGGAGGGTCGTCGCGGAGCCATCTTTGGAGACGGGATCAGAGCAGCTCCCGTCAGATTCCGACCTTCCCTCGGCGATGTGTACACCGCCGACCACAAACGAGAGGTAACGACGATGCAGGACAGAAACCAGCCAAGCCAGCGTGGCAGCCGTCGCGATGAGGCTTACGAAGGCGATCGGCAGATGCAATCCGGCCCGAATAAAAGTCCTTACAACGAGGAGCAGGACTTCGGCCGAGCCGGCGGATACGGCAATCGGCCCCGGTCATCGGGGGAATGGCGCGGCGAGAATCGCGGCTACGGGTATGCACAGTCGTCAAATATCGGCGATCGATCCGATGACGCCAATAGCGACCGAGCCAGCCACCGCGGCAAAGGACCGGCGTCATACAAGCGCTCGGACGACAAGATAGAGGAGATGATCTGCGAGCGGCTCACTGACGACGATGACATCGATGCGACGAACATCACCGTGTCGGTGTCGAAAGGCGAAGCGACTCTAAATGGATCGGTCAGTAGCCGGCGGGAAAAATATCTGGCCGAGGATTGCGCCGAGCATTGCGGCGCAAGCGAGATCGCCAACAACCTGAAGATTGACGCGTCCCGCAACAAGGCAGGCGAGCGCAGTTAGTTCAGCTCGAAGCCGACTCGTCGGCGGTGCGGCGAAGCTCAGGAGCGAATGTCCTGCGTCGCACCGCCTTTACGAGCCGCTACGATCGCCACCGCGGCAGATACAACTATGGATCTCATTCAGTGGCCCGCCATGGTCGCCACAATACTGGCTACCTGGTTTGTCGGTTCGAAGCAGGAATCGCGACGCAAGATCGGATTCTGGATCTTCCTGCTCAGCAACGCGCTGTGGCTCCTGTGGGGCCAGCATGCAGGCGCCTACGCGCTGATCTTGCTGCAGATCGCACTCGCCGCCATGAACATACGCGGCGTGCGAAAGGCCGCATCAGGCTGACTGCACTCTCGTTTTTCTCCCAAACCGCGTTTTCTCCTACAACGCAAAGAGAACGTGTCTTGCAGGTTTCGCCGCTCCGGCGTGCGACAGTCTTCTGAGCATATAAGGAGAATTGCATGACTACTTCCGAACTTCTTCCAGTCCTGTTTGGCATGACGGCGGGGGCTGCGCTGTTGTTCGCCGTCTGGCAGGTGATTAGTGTGACGCGTTCGCGCAAAAACCGTTCCGACGTGAATCAGAAGACAACTCGCAACGAGGAGGCACGATGAAACAGAAACAGACTCCGGCTGAGAGGCCAGAGGAGCTCGAAGACCACACGCTATCCGAGGGGACTGGAGCGTTAGCTGGAGCCGCCGCAGGAGCTGCGCTCGGAATGGCGGCGGGTCCGATCGGCGCAGTGGTTGGCGCGGCTGCGGCCGGCTACATTGGCGCGAAGGCGGGTGAGCATATCGCCGAGTCGATGGATCGAGACGAGTATCTTGAGCATTTTCAAAGCAACTTCCGCAAACAACCGTACTTCCGCGTGAGCCGGACCTGGGACGATTACGGCCCCGCCTACTCGTACGCGTTCGAGCGGCACAGCGAGCTGTCGGATCATTCCTTCGAAGATGCCGAGCAGAAGCTCGCCACCCGCTGGCGTGACGGCCGCGGCGCGAGTCGTCTCAACTGGGATGAAGCGCGTGGCGCGGTTCGCGACGGCTGGTTACAGATGCATCGCGTTCGTCGATGAAACGTCGCGGCCCCAGGATCGCATAGGTCCTGCGGCCCCGCGGCCAGAATAGACCGGGTTACCCAGCGCCTTCGGCTCGCGACAACCACACCGAGAGCCGTCGCCGGAGAAGTGCGCCTTTCACAGCCCTCGGCGACGACCGAACCATCAAGTAGGACCTGACGCGCGTTGCGCCAGTTCGCGCCTGTCAGCTGTGTCCGACGTTCTTATAAGAACGGTACGCAGGGTTTACGGGGTGTCGTCCGGCGTCCGCCGGCCGTTCATCTGCCAAACTATGAGTCCTCCCTAGCCACTCAGTTACACGAGGAGTTCGTCATGGCAGCAAAACGCAAGAAAAGCACGTCTTCCAGCAGTCGTTCCAAAGCCAAGCAGGCGGACGCGATCGGTCTTTTGAAGGCCGATCACGCCGAAGTCGAGAAGATGCATAAGAGATTCAAGAAGCTCGTCAAGGAAGACGCGGGTGCAGCTGAACGAGAACAGCTGGCCCAGGACATATGCAGCGCTTTGACCAAGCATGCCGCCATCGAGGAGGAGATCTTCTATCCAGCCCTTCGGGAAGCTCTCGAAGACGACGACATCGTCGATCACGCTGACGTCGAGCATGCCAGCGCCAAAAATCTGATCGCGCAAATCCAGGGCATGGGTGCCGACGACTCCCATTTCAATGCCACGGTGCTGGTGCTGTGCGAGTACGTTGCGCACCACGTCGAGGAAGAAGAAGGGAAGATGTTTCCCAAGGCCAAGAAGGCGGATCTCGACCTGGCTGCCCTTGGCGACGAGCTGCGCGAGCGCAAAGACGAGTTACCAGACATGGCGCAGCCAGGCCGCGCAAGACGATCGAACGGTGCAAGGTCGCGAGCGCCTTGAATCAACTGCAGGGATCAAACCAAAAAAGGCCGCCGGCGCGACGCCGGTGGCTTGTCCGAGTGAACGTCGTCCTCGTTCTGCGAGCCGTCAGCCACGCTCTTGGCGCCGCGCGACGCATTTAGTTCGCTTTGCCGTTGAGAGTCACCTTCGCCGCTGCGCTGCTGCGGTTCACGGTGGGTATCGCCGATGCACTGGGTCCCGCCGGCAGACTCGTCACGGGCCGCAGCGAATAGCTCCTTAGCGACGATAGAGTAGGAATAGTCCCGCTATCAGCAGGGCGATTTCGAGTGCAGCAACGCCTAGCGTGAGTCCAGCCACCGGCCAGAAGCGGGCAATCGTCACAATCCTGTACAGCACGATCGGCACGTACAGGCACAGGGCAAAGATCAGTCCCAGCTGGATGGTCTGCGGGTTGCGCGCGAACAGATAGAACGCGGCCGCCAGGCCCAGCTGCAAGCCCCCATATATGACCAGATACTCTGATCGCCCGGATGCGGACAGCGTTTCGTAGCCCAGATTTCTTGCAGTGCTTTGCGACGCCAGCGTGCACCAAACAGCAAACAGCGCGTAGAGCGCCGAGTTCAGGTACAGGTAAGCGGCCGTCATGGATGGCCTGCCTTGTTGATGAACGTGTCGAACTCCTGCAGGAACGAGACGCGTTGTTCAAAGTAGGGCATCGCCCCCGTCGAGAAAACCGTCCGCCGCCATTTCCCGGATGCGACCAGTTCCTTTGCACCCTCGAAATGCGTGAAATCACCGCGCGTGCCATGGGCGAGCCATACGGGCTGCGAAATTTCCCGGTAAACCCGGTTGATATCCGCCGCGAAGGGCTGTGCGGCCAGAAAGGCCAGTGGCGCGTGCGACGCATTGGGTTGCCGGGTCGTGAGCAGGCTGTATCGGTACAGGCGTTCGTCGATCTGGTCGGAACCGAACGTTCGCTTGAGGAAATAGCGAACCACCGCCGGCCTTCTGAGCAGGCCGAATACCTGCTGTCGCCAAAGATCTCGAGTCAGCAGCCAGTGCAGCCAACGGATTTCCCGGGACGCAGCAGGTTTGCCGAAATGCTTCTCTTCGCGTTCGAGGCCCGTCGGACTGACCAGCGCCAGCGTGCTGAACGCGGCGGGACGCTCGACTGCTGCGCGCGCGACAAACTCGCATCCCAGCGATACGCCCATCACGTCAATCGGCGTGTCGCGATACTCAGCGGCAATGTGCGCGACCAGCGCGAGCACCGCATCCGTCATGAGCCGCGGCGTGAAGTCGCGCTGACTGCGCTCCGAGGCGCCGAATCCCGGCAACTCCAGGGCGTACACGGGACGCGTCCTGGCGAAGTGCTCGAAGACGGGCCGGACCTCGGCCGCTGAACCCGCCGCGTTGACGCTGTGTACCAGCAGCAGGGGGCGCCCCGCGCGCGGGCCCGCCACGTAGAACGCCAGTCGCCCGGCGCCGCTGGCCAGCGTTTCGAGCAGCCCGGGAACCGCATCCGGCAGTTGCGTTGCGCGTGACGCCCGTTCGAGCGTGGTTGGCGTTGCAGGCGCGAGGTCAGAGGTAGGCATGGTTGTCTCCTGGCGGAAATCCTGCAGCCGAGAGTCTCCGAACCGTCGCGCTGAAACTGTCAGTCCAAAGCTTGCGCCCCTGCCAGCGCCAGCTGTCGGCCGTGTCTGACGGACAAACAGGCATTGCGGCGACAGCGCGGCGCCACCCGCGGGGCGACCATGGGGGTCTACTGGGGATTCCCGATGAACATGACCCGGGATCTGCAGCTGCACTACGGCCGGTCTCCCTGGATGGGGCCCGGGACCGTGGCTATCCCGTTTTCCCCGATGACCCGTGACCGCAAAGCAGACGTCGTGATCGTGGGCGCCGGGATCTCCGGTGCCATGATTGGCGACGCGCTCACTGAGGACGGCCACGCGGTGATCATCCTGGACGGCCGCAAACCCGCCAGCGGCTCGACGGCCGCATCGACAGCGCTGTTGCAGTATGAGATCGATACTCCGTTGTCAACGCTCTCCAAGCAAATCGGCCTTGAGCGCGCGCAGCGCGTTTGGCGCCGCTCCCGCCTGGCGCTGTCCGCGTTGCGCGAGCGGCAATGCCGCTTGGGAATCGACGCCGACTGCCGCGTCCGCGAGTCGCTGTACCTGGAAGGCAACGTTCTTGACGCCTCGGAGCTCGAGGCCGAAGCCCGCGCGCGGCAGCGTGCGGGACTCGAAGTCCGTTTCATGAGCAGGTCTGCTGTACGCGATGAGTACGGCATCAGCAAGCGCGCCGGAATTCTCGGATACAACAACCTGTCGGCAAACCCGCGCAGGCTGGCAGCGGGATTCCTCGCCGCAGCCTGCGCGCGCGGCGCCAAGATCTTTTCGCCAGCGCTGCTGCAGGACGTTGAGACCGACAACAGTGGAGTCGTCGCGAAAACTCACCAAGGCCCGCAGATCCGGGCCCGCCATCTCGTGTTTGCGACGGGTTACGAGATTCCCGTTGGGGTGCCCCGCAAGAACCATTCCATCACGTCGACCTGGGCAATGGCCACTGCGCCTCAGCCGCGCGCGCTGTGGCCCACAGGCTGCATGATCTGGGAGGCTTCAGACCCCTATCTTTACCTTCGCCCCACTGCGGACGGCCGGGTGATCTGTGGCGGTGAAGACGAGCCCTTCGAGAACGAGTCCTTGCGCAACCAGCTGCTTGACTCAAAGACGCACACGCTGCAGCGTAAGCTGCGGCAGATGTTTCCGAGTCTGAAGGTCGAAGCCGAGTTTCGCTGGTGTGGTTCGTTTGGCGCTTCGAGCACAGGAATGCCGAGCATTGGGCGTGTCCCGGGCATGCCCAACTGCTACGCCGTGCTCGGGTACGGCGGCAACGGCATTACCTTCTCGATGATCGGCGCGCAGATCATCCGCACACAGCTGCGGGGCGAGCGCGATCCCGACGCGCACTTGTTCTCATTCTGGCGCTGAGCACCGATGCTCGGCGCCGCCAACGCGGGGTCCAGGAGGACACCATGCCGGGAATAGAGCGCACGCCCCTGACATTGTCGCTGTTGCTGTCGGCGTTGTTGCTGCTGGCGGGATGCACGGCACTGCGCGGTCTGCCTGACCCCGACTTTCGCGCCCTGCACAAGCTACAGCGCGATAGCAAGGCGCTGACCATGATCGGCCCGGATGGGCAGCTCAGCGGGAGCTTGCGCCAGCGGGTGTCGGCTCGGCTCGCGGAGCTGGGATCCGACGACCTTCTTGCGCGGCAGCTCGCGGCGACGGAAGCAGTGAGCGGCGCCCCGCTGATTGCCGGCAACGCCGTCGCTCTGCTGGTTGATGGTCCCGAAACCTATGCAGCCATATTTGCGGCGATCTCCACGGCCGCCGACCACGTCAATATCGAAAGCTACATTTTCGAAGACGCGATCCATGACGGCGTTTCGCTGCTCGCGTTGCTGGAACAGCGCGCGCGAGCGGGGATCCGTGTGAATCTTCTCTACGACGCACTTGGATCTTCGGAGCTCGAAGCAGCAAGCATCGAGCGTTTGCAGAGCGCGGGTGCGCGGCTTTGTGCCTACAACCCGCTGAATCCGCTGGACAACCGCAGCGGTGACTTCGTTCGCCGCACGCACCGGAAGCTGGTCGTGGTCGACGCGCGGCGCGCGTTCAGCGGGGGACTCAACTTCAGCGCAGAGTACGACAGCGCATCGAGCTCCATCATTCGCAGCGGCAACGCCACGCTAAAGGACGGCTGGCGCGACACGCATATCCAGATGGACGGTCCTGCGGTGCAGGTGATCCAGAAGCTTTTCCTGCGTTCATGGGCGCAGCAGCAGTGCCCGGACCTTCTGGCCGCAGAATATCTGAGGCAGCCGGAGGACGCCGGCCAGATACTGCTGCGAATCGATGCGAGCTCTCCCGACGATGACGCCTTCGCGACTTACGTGGCGGCTCTCGCGGGCGTCAGCTTCGCGAACAAGTCCATCGACCTGACCATGGCCTACTTCGCGCCCGACGATCGACTGCAACGCGCGCTCATCGATGCCGCCGCGCGTGGCGTTCGAACCCGGATACTTCTGCCCGGCTTCAGCGATTTCTCGGGGCTGCTGTATGCCGGGCGCGCGCACTACGACGCTTTGCTGCAGGCCGGGGTGGAGATCTTCGAGGAGAGAACCGCATTCATTCACGCAAAGACCCTGGTCGTGGATGGAATTCGCTCAACCGTCGGTTCAGCGAACTGGGATTACCGCAGCTTCTCTTACAATGACGAGCTGAACGTCGTGGTGATCGACGCCGACTTCGGCGCCCGGATGGCGGGTTTGTTCGAGCAGGACCTGCGCACGGCCTCGCCGCTGTCCTTGCAGACGTGGCGGCAGCGCCCGTTGTGGCAGAAGCTGGCAGAGCGGTTCTGGGTGCTTTGGGAAAGATTCCTATAGCGCGACAGACTGGCAGCGCCGGACGGGGAGTAAGCTACCAGACAATATGTTCAAGATTAGAGTCTCAAGCGGCCGGTGCGGCAGGCATTTGTGCATTGTCCCAGACCAACAGCCATCCCGAGAATCTGCTGCGCAGCTGATGCCGCAGACCGATGACATGCCGCCGACGGCGGGCGCGCTGGGCTGGCCGTGACATTCAGCGATGTGACAGCGCTCGAGGAGAGCGAACATAGCCTGCAGGTCTTGATCGATGCCGTGCCGGTGATGATCGCCTACATCGATGCAGACCGAAAATTCCGTTTCGTCAACTCGGAGTACGCGAAGGAGTGGGGCCGGCCACGCGAGTCGTTCTTCGGGATGCACGTTTCGGAGCTGCTGGATCCGACCCGGCATCGTTCGATGATCGACAGTCTCGATACGGCACTGGCCGGCAAGTCGGTCCGCCACGAGTTCGAGCTGGAATTACCGGGGCAAGGCCGAACGGCCTACAAGGCAGCGACCTATGTCCCCCACATGGCAGACGATGCTGCGGAGGTCCGCGGTTGCTATATGGTTTTTGTCGATCTTGCCGCGCGACGCCAGGGCGAGCGCGAGCTGGCCGGCAGCAGGCGCCGTCTGAAACTCGCACTGCAGTCCGCGCAGATGGGGTGTTTCGAATGGAATCCGCTCACGGATGAATCCATCTGGGATGACCAGATGTGGACGACGCTCGGCTTGCCCCAGGGGGTCGCCGTAGGAAAAAAATTCTTTGAGCTGATACATCCGGACGACATCCAAGCGCTGGATCGCGCCGTCGCCGAGGCGCTGCGGACGCACGGGAGCTTCGAGGCGGAGTTCCGTATCCGTCGACCCGATGGTGAAGTTCGATGGATTGCGGCCCGCGGTCACGTGCTCGAATCCCCGCAAGATGGATCCGCACGGATGTTCGGTCTCAACTGGGATATTACCGACCAGCGGGACGCAGCCACGCGCCTGCTCGACGTCCAGGCGCATATCCGGCTGGCGTCCGAGGCCGCCGGGTTCGGCACCTACCATTATGATGTCGACCGAGGCACGATCGAGTGGTCCGGCAACCTGAAGTCGATTCTGGGTTGGCCTAACGATGTGCCGCTCGACATCCGGCCTGACATGGTATCGGATTTGGTGCATCCCGATGATCGCGACATGGTCACCAGGCGCGTTGCCGAGATTCTTGCCGACACAGAGCACGATACATACTCGTTTTCGCACAGAATTTTGCGCACGGACGGTGAGCAGCGCTGGCTGCGGCTACAGGGCCGCACCTTCTTCCATCCGGGCAGTGGTCAGGGTCGACGTGCGCAGCGGATACTCGGGGCGGTGCTCGACGTCACCGAACAGACGCTTTATCAAGAGTCACTCTTGCAGGCGCAGCGGAATGCAGAAGCGGCCAATCGGGCCAAGAGTGATTTCATCGCGAACATCAGCCATGAGATTCGCACGCCGATGACTGCAGTGCTCGGCTACACGCAACTGCTCGCCGCCAAAGAAGTGGATCCGGAGAGGCTCGAGTATCTGGATACGATCCAACGCAATGGCAAGCATCTTCTGGAGCTCATGAACGATATCCTGGATCTCTCGAAGATCGAAGCAGGAAAGTTCGAGGTCCAGCTCTCGGCGTTTGGCCTGCACGAGTTGTTGATTGAAGTCCGTTCGATGCTGGTCATGCGCGCCCGCAGCAAGGGTCTCCGGTTCGAGTTGCGGTATGAAGGGGCCGTTCCCGACAAGATCCTTTCCGACCGCAAGAGCGTCAAGCAGATTCTGGTCAATCTGCTCGGCAACGCCATTAAGTTCACGCAGCACGGCAAGGTCGAGCTGGTGATCCAGCTGCTTGCGGGCGAGTCAGCTGTTCTCCAGTTCGACGTGATCGACACAGGAGTGGGTATCAGCTCGCAGCATCAGGAGCAGTTATTTCAGCCTTTTTCCCAGGGTGATGCGTCGGTGGCGCGGCGCTTCGGCGGTACTGGTCTCGGGCTCGACATCAGTCGGCGCCTTGCCCGCAGGCTGGGAGGCGACGTGGTGTTCACCAGCGAGGAGAATCGCGGCAGCACCTTCACCTGCACCATTGCCGTGGGCAGCATCGAGTCGTCGGTCCTGGTGCAACCGCAGCTGGAGGCGACCGGGACATTCGAACAGCCATCACCGCAGGCGCAATCGTTGCAATGCCGCGTGCTGGTGGTCGATGATCACAGCGATGTCCGCGATCTTGCGTGCCGGTTTCTCGTTGCCGCAGGCGCGCAGGTGGAACTTGCGGCAGGCGGACACGAAGCTCTGCAGCGAGTGGGCATGACATTGGGGGGCAGCGGTCCGCCCATCGATGTGGTGCTACTCGATATGCACATGCCGGACCTCGATGGCCGGACGGTCGCGCGTCAGATGAGGGGAATGGGATTCTGGCAACCCATCATTGCCCTGACGGCCGAGGCGATGCACGGGGATATGCTGCGGTGTATCGAAAGCGGGTGCGACGGCTATCTCAGCAAGCCGATCGACGGCGAGGCTCTGGTCGCCCAAGTCGCCGCGTTGATTGCCATCGCGGCGGCCAGCGAACTCGAGCAGCGCCGGGCCACCGCGCTTGCCTCCAACGGAGCACACTGACTCAGCTCGCTGTCGATCGTTCGAATGCCTACTTGCTACCAGTAGCGCGGCGTCTGGTAGTAGTCGTAAGTCCGCTCGCGGTAGGCGAGACCATCGTCGCGCGTCAGTGCTTCGAGCGAATCAGCGGGCGCTGCCTTCAGCTGTTCTTTGGTGTACGAGACGACATAGCCGTCCTGTGCGTCCTGATAGTCGAGCGCCGACCAAGGCAGCGGATGATATTTCTCACCCATCCCGAGGAAGCCGCCGAATCCCACGACGGCAAACATAATGTTGTTGGACTTCTTGTCGAGCACGATGTCCTCGATCTCGCCGATCTTGTTGCCAGCCTTGTCCTTGACGTTGGTGCCAATCACGCGCTTGGCGCAAATGGCAGAGGTGTGTCCTGATGCTGTGGTCATGGTTATCTCCTTGTGAATACCCGCAAAGGTTATAAGACTGCGTCAATGCTCGGCATCGGCGCAGACGCTCAAACCTTGTCAGCGCTTTCTGGCTCGCAGCTCTTCGTGGGTTCGGAAGACTGCTGCGTGAAGCCGCGGCGGTGTAGGATGGTGCGATGACTACTGCAACGCACACGTTTGATCAGCAAACCATGGTCGAAGTACTGAACCAGCAGCAGAAGCCTTGCCTGTCCATTTATCAGCCGACGCACCGCACGCACCCGGGGAATCAGCAGGATCCGATCCGGTTCCGTAACCTGTTCAAATCAAGCGTCGCGTCACTGGAAACTCTGGTCGGCAAGCACGAAGCCACCGACTTGCTTGCGCCGCTTCAGGCCATCGCCGAAGACGCTGAGTTCTGGAACACCTCGCTCGGCGGACTGGCGCTGCTGCGCTCCACGAACTACCTCGGAGTCTTCAGACTTCAGCAGGCCGTGCCGGAGCTGGCAATTGTCGCGGAGACCTTTCACCTCAAGCCGTTGCTGCGCGCCTACCAATCTGCGGACCGTTTTCAGGTTCTGTGCTTGAGCAGGCAGGAAATCAAGCTCTACGCGGGGACGCGCTACGGCCTTGATGAAGTACCGCTGGCTCCTGGCGTGCCCCGCACGCTCGAAGCAGCGTTGGGAGAGGAACTGACCGAGCCGCACTTATCGGTGGGATCGTACGGTGGAGTGGGATCGCAGCAGTCGGCAATGCATCATGGCCACGGAAGCAAATCGTCTGAGGTGGAGCTGGACGCCGAACGGTTCTTCCGCGCGGTGGATCGTGCGATCTTCACGAGCCATTCACAAGCGGCAAGAGTGCCGTTGATATTGGCGAGCCTGCCCGAGCATCGACAACTGTTCCATTCGCTGAGCCGCAACGAATACCTGGCTGACGAAGGGATTGACGGAAATCCGTTCGCGTTGACACCCGCAGAGCTGTGCGACCGCGCCTGGGAGGTTGTGCGCCGGGTGCAGCGGCAGCGACTCGAGGCCTTGATGGAACGATTCGGCGCCGCGAAAGCGCGCGACCGCGGCTCGGATGCGCTAGCCGACGTGGCGCGCGCCGTGGTGGCCGGCCGAGTTGACACCCTGCTGGTCGACGGCGACCGCCAGATCCCCGGACGCATCGATGCGACGACCGGTTCGGTGGAGCCGCGGCCGCTGAGCGATGCAAAGACCGATGATGCGCTGGACGACCTCGGGGCGCTGGTGCTGAAGATGGGTGGCGAGCTCATCGTGCTGCAAAGCCAGCAGATGCCGACCGACACGGGCGTGGCCGCCATCTACCGCTACTGATGCCGTCTGGCACACCAGGTTTCCCGTGGCCGGCCCGCAGCTGACTTCAAACTGATCGATTCGTTCAGGGAGCAGGCTGGTCAGGACAAGCCCTGCTACCGCCTGCCTCAACCTTTGGCGCGCGATCGTCCCTTTTCTTCGGCTTTGGCCAGCTCGCGGGCTTCCTGCTTGTTGCCCGGCTTCGCAGCCTTCGCAGCACGCTCAATGTCTTCGTGCTCGACGAAACCCTCGACGTCCTTTCGATAGCGGCGCGCCGCGTCGTAGTTGCCTTCGCCCTGCAAGGCCTTGTCTTTTCCACTCATGATTTTCTCCTCATGTGCTTCAACATACTGGACATTTCTTCCGCATGCTCTTCCTCGGCCGCGAGGATCTCTTCGAGCATTCGCCGCGTGGTCGGATCACCGCCGCCGATGAAGGCAATCATCTCGGTGTAGGACTCTATGGCGACCCGTTCGGCGACCAGATCCTGCTCCAGCATCTCGCTGAGGCTTTCGCCTTCGCCGTATTCGGCATGACTGCGTCGGCTCAGCGAGTCCGGGTTGAAGTCGGGCTTGCCGCCCAATTGGACAATGCGCTCGGCGATCTGGTCGGCGTGCCCTTGTTCTTCCTTCGCGTGCACCATGAACTCCTGCTTGATCGCCTCCCCAACGGCCCCTTCCGCAGTGAAGTAATGCCGGCGATAACGCAGCGTGCAGACAATCTCCGTGGCCAGAGCCTCGTTCAGAAGATCCAGTACCACCTTGCGATCGGCCCCGTAGCTGGGGGTCACGGCCCCGTGTTCCATCTTTTCTCGTGCACGCTTGCGGATGCTTTGAATGTCGCTGAGGAAGCTTGCCCTGTCGGTGGGCTTCTCGTTCGGTGCGGGCTTAGCGGCCATGGCGGTTTCCTTTTTCGTGGGACGCGCTCCGCAGAGTCCCTGCGCGCTTGTAAAGCGCATAGGCCGTCAGGCCAGTGCCCACAGCACGGAGCGGCAGCAGACGCGCGGCTGCGACGGCCAGTACCGCCGCTCCGAGCAGCCATCCCCAGCGTGTACGCGGAGCCAGCATCGATTGCAGCAGAGCGCTGCGGGGAAATTCACCTGGGGGTTTGTCGATCAGCGCGCGTAGTTCCGCACGCGAGCGTTCGAGATTCTCGATTTCCGGGGCGCCAACACTCATGCTTAGTCTCCGAGCCGTGAAAGCAATGCCTTGTCCATCTCTATCTGTGCCCGCAGTTGACTGCGCATCTCGGGCGCCGGGCCGTCCCGCAGGGCCACGGCAGCCGCGGCAACTGCTGAAAGAAGCAGTGCCGCCGCGAGGCCGATGGCGACACCGTCGCGCCAGGGGGACTCCCAGAGCACCAGCACGATCGACACGCATCCGACCACGATGCCGCAAGCGCCAAGCAGCATGGCCAAAGCGGCCGCAAAAAGCCGGCGGGACGCGAAATTAATCCACTCGTCACCCAGCTCCAAGATTAGATCGACATAGCCGCCAAGGTGATGGACGGCCGTCCGAGCGATCTCGCGTAGCTGCAACATCGACTAGCGCCGTAGCAGCACTGCACCGAGCAACAGTCCCGCAACCGCGGCGATGCCGACCACGTTCCAAGGCTTCTCGTGGGCGTACTTGTCGGTCGCGAGGGCAGCTGCCTTGGTCGATTTCTTGATTCGGTGAGTCTCGCGCGCCATCGTGTCCTTCGCCTTGTTCAACGAGGTTTCAACTTTAGTGCGGAGGCGGGCGGCGTCTTCATCTTTGACGTGGGCAACGGAAACCAGTAGCTGCTCGACATCGTCGAAGAACTTACTCATTTCACCGCTATCCCGCTCGTCTTGATCGTGGGACCGCGCATTGGTTGATTCAAATGTGGCAGACATCTCAGACTCCTTTTCTAATAAAACTCATGACTAGTGTTACAACCGCAAAAATCAGAAACACGAAGAACAGAATCTTCGCGATCCCGGCAGCGCCTGCTGCGATACCGGTAAAGCCGAACAGGGCCGCGATGATGGCGACCACAAAAAAAATAACTGCGTAGTGAAGCATGACAACTCCGATCAGACGGCAGAGCGGGCCGCCACGGGAGCATGCGACTGTCGCGACCGGATATCAGTCGGTGCGAAGCCGTGGAGTATGTAGGACGATGCCTTCGCGCGGGCTGAGCGCAGCCGTTGCGCTAGGGTCCGCGCGCGCTCGACAGGGCGTCGATGACATCCGGGAGCAGGTGATACTCGCGGGACTTGTCGAGAAAATACTCAATGCCGAGTGCCAGCGCGCGCCGCCTGTATTCCGGCAGCGCATAGTTTGTCAGCACCACCACGGGTGGCCGGGTTGGACCGAGCCGCGCAACCACTCCAAAACCAGTCCCTGATTGCAACTGTAGATCGAGCACCAGCGCGTCGGGCTTGCTGTCGAACGCCATGCGCACGGCGCCGTCTTCATCGGGCACGGGGCCGAGCACGGTGACGCCCGGAATGGCTTCAAGTTGCTCACGAATGCGCTGCGCCAGCAATACGGAGTCCTCGACTAAAAGAACCGTGAAGGTGGTTGCAGCTTTTTCTTCGATCATTGCATCAGGCCGTTACGCAGCGCATAGGTTGTGATATCGGCATTGGTGCGAAAGTTCATTTTCTCCAGCACGCGGCTCCGATAGGTGCTGATAGTCTTTACGCTGAGACAAAGTTCCTCTGCGATCTCGGACACCGCGCGTCCGGTCGCCAGCTTCGTGAAGATCTGGAACTCACGCTCCGAGAGCTGGGCATGCATCGGCTTGTCGGAATCGGCGTCCAGCTCCTTGACCAGCAACTCGGCCAGGGCCTGGCTGACATAACGTCGACCTTGCAGGACAATCCGCACGGCTTTGAGCAGTTCTTCCGGGGCACTGTCCTTGGCGAGATAGCCACCCGCGCCCGCTCGCAGTACATTCACCGCGTATTGTCGTTCCGGAAATCCGCTCAGCACCAGTATTCTTGTGTCCGGGAAGCCGGACCGCACGTGCTTCAGGATATCCAGCCCGCTTCGGCCCGGCATCGAGATATCGAGTATCAGCAGGTCCCAGCGGCTTTCACGGAGCCGGTCCAGCGCCTGTTGGCCCGTTGCCGCTTCGCCCACTTCACGCACGTTGCCGTCATCAAGCAGGAACTGTCGCAGCCCTGCGCGCACCACGGCATGATCATCCGCAATCAGAATGCGAGTCATGTTGGGTTCCTCATATTGATCAAGAGTGTGCGGCGGGTTCGACCTCGGCATAAAGGCGAAGCTTGTTGTACAAGGTCTTCAGGCTGCATCCAAGTGTCAATGCCGCTTTTGCCTTGTTCCCATCGAGGTGCGCAACAGTCGCCTCGATGATGACCCGCTCGGCATCCTGCAGGCTCGTGCCGACCGGCACGGTCACGGCGCGGCTGCCGTCGGCAGCGGCGGGCTCCTCTGTCAGCAACGCGTCAAACGCCGGCTCGAGGTCAATCTCCTCGTCCGCAAGCAGGAAGCCGCGCTCCACGATGTTGCGCAACTCGCGGACATTGCCGGGCCAGCGGTACTCGCGCAGAAAGTGCACGGATCGCGTCGACAGGCGCTTGTCGACGTCGCGAGCGGCATTCAGCTGTGTCAGGAGTCGCGCCGCGATCTCGCCGGCGTCCGGACCGCGCTCTCGCAGCGGTGGCACGACCAGCGGGAAAACAGCCAGACGGTAGAGCAGATCCTCCCGCAGCAGCCCGTCGCGGACGGCTCGCAGCGGATTGCGATTGGTGGCGGCAACGATCCGCGCTGGGGTTGAAAGTTCCTTGCTGCCACCGATTCTGTAAAACCGCCTGGATTCGATCACTCTCAGCAACCGTGTCTGCAGTTCGATCGGCATTTCTGCAATCTCGTCGAGGAACAGAGTGCCCTCGCCGGCGCGCTCGAAAACACCGGTATGTGCGCGTGACGCGCCCGTGAAACTGCCTTTCTCATAGCCGAACAGTTCAGCTTCGATCAGACTTGCGGGCAGCGCGCCGCAGTTGACGGCCACAAAAGGCTCTCCCGAGCGGCTGCTGCTCTCGTGAATGGCGCGCGCCACGAGCTCCTTGCCCGTGCCGCTCTCACCGATGATCAGTACCGTAGCTTCGCTGCAGGCCACGCGCGCAATCTCATTGCGCACCCTGCCAAGCGCAGCTGAGCTCCCCCACATCTGTATGAGCGCCGGACTGCTGCGTGTGTTTTGCATTATTTACCCCGTCGTGGAAATCCTTGCAGGGATTTCTACAATCCACGGGACTTATCATGAAGCACCCGCCGATCCCACACTGCTCGCGGACTGCGCCTGCCAGTGTAGGCGTACTCCTACCTCTGCCGGCAGTCGGTCCCCCGCAACGGGCAATCGCGGTGATCCGCGGACTGGCGCTGCGGTCGATCGTTTCTGCCGCGCCATCTGGCATGCACGTTGCACCTTGCTTCATCGATCGACAACCTTTCGGGAGCACGGGAAATGAAGAAGAGCTTGACCTTGGCCGCCCTTGTGGCGCTCAGCGGCGCGCTGGTCGCCTGCAATAAGGCAGAAACCCCGCGGGAAGTCGCCGCGGATGTGGTTGACGCCCGCCAGGACGCGCGTAAGGACGTCGCAGACGTGCAACGTGACGTTGCGGAAGACATCAACGACGCCACCCAGGACGCGACCGAGGAGTCCGCGAAAGGGGCCTATGAGATCGCCATCACGCGTGCTGAAGGGCAGCACGATATCGCCACAGAGAAGTGCGAGGCCATGGCAGGCGCGGCCCAGGAGTCTTGCAAGGACGCCGCCGACCGTGAGCTGGAGACTGCCAAGCAGACCGCTGAGACGCGCCGCGACGAGATGCGTTCCAGCTGATCGAAAAATCGGTGATCAGCGTAGCGGTCCGCTCGCCGACGCGGCGACCTGCAGCACCCAGCATAGGGCTTCGGCTTCTTTCTGCGTCCGATGCTTTCGGCATTAACATGGACTGAAGATCAGGGGGGCAGTTGGTCGACAAGACGCGCGTTGTGATCGCAGAAGACAATGCCGATCTGTGCAAGCTTCTTGTATTGATCGTCAACGCCGAAGTCGACATGCGCTGCGTCGGCGCGACCGCTTCATTGGCTGACATCACCGCGATCGTCAATGCCGAAGCGGCCGCGGTGTTGATACTCGACAACGAGCTACAGGGGGAGTCCGGGCTGCGAGCACTGCAGGGAATACGTGCTGCCTGTCCTCAGCTGGCGGTGATCATGCACACCGGCCACGCACATCCTCAGCTCGCGCAGCAGGCGTTGTCGTCAGGCGCCGCAGGTTACGTCGCAAAGTCGGGCGACCTCGATGAACTTCTGGCTGCGGTCCGCGCCGCAGCCAGAAGCCGTCTTTGAGCGCTCAGCTGCGGAAATCGTCATCGCGCAGGGTGCTGCGCCAGGTATCGATTTCCTTCTCAGCCTGATCCTTGCTGAAGCCATAGGCTTCCTGGATCTTGCCTGACAGCTCCTCGCGCTTGCCGGCGATGACGTCCAGCTGATCGTGGGTGAGCTTGCCCCACTGCTGCTGCGCTTTGCCCTTGGCCTGCTTCCAGTTTCCTTCGATACGGTCCCAGTTCATTGCGAACTCCTTTCAGTGTATGTCACGTGCACGCTTGAGACAGAGCAAGCATCGTGCCAGCCGCCATCGCGTGCTCTGGCGCATCGAACACCGACGACAACCCGCAGGCGTTCTAAGTGCCCACGCCCCGCTTGCTGGCGGCTTCAGCCTGGGCGGCCTCGAAGCGTTCATCGCTTTCTTTCTCACACTGCGCCCGGACTTCTGCTGGCCGACGCGCACATTCTTCGTGCTCCTGGAAGTGATCCGCCCGCGCGCCGGCGATCTCGCTTTCATAGCTCGGGGCAACCGCCGCAGGGGCGGGTTCGCCGGAGTCATATTTCTGGAACTCGGTGATGGTGGCCTCACGCCCATCGCTGCATCCGCCGAGCGTCATGCACAGCAGCGTCAGGACGGAAATGCCGCCAACGATCCTCAGCCCACGAGTGCGGGTCATTATGTTCGTCTCTCCCCGCCGCTGGCAGCGAGAATGGAATCCAGTGGCACGCTGACTTCCACCACCGTGCCGCGCCCCATCTCGTTCCGCTCGATGACCAGCGTTCCACCCAGTGCAGCCACCCGATGCCGCATGCCTTTCAGCCCGTGAGACTGCGGCAGATCGATCCTCTCCAGAGGGATCCCCGCACCGTCATCTACGATCCGCAACTGCAGCCGACCATCTTTGGACCGGAGCAAAACCCGCACCTGGCTGGCGCCCGCATGCTTGAGCACATTCATTAAGCTTTCCTGCGCGATCCGGAACAGTGCAATCCCCGCCTCGGCGGACACTTCCGGCATATCTTCCGGGAGATCCAGTTTGCATTCCAATGAGGCACGATTGCAGTTGTCTTCCATCAGCCAGCGCAACGCAGCCAGCAAACCCAGGTTGTCGAGCAGTGTCGGGCGCAGGTTCTCGATGACCCGTCGCTTGAAATCGACGCCGACGTCCAGAGCCTTCAGGATTCGCTCCCAGCGTTCCTTCAGTCCCGCCTCCTCCTTGTTCACGCTGCGTCGCAGCGCAACCACGTCCATCTTGGCTGAGATCAGCAGACCGCCCAGCTCATCATGCAGCTCGCGTGCGAGGGATGCCTTCTCTTCTTCGGTGATCCTCTGCAGGTAACTCGACAACTCGGCCAGATCCGCGGTGCGTTCCGCCACCTGTTGGTCCAGTCGTTGGTTGGTATCTTCCAGCACCGCGGCGAGACGCGCCCGCGCCCGCATCCTTCGCGCCAGCAGCGTACCGGCCAGAATCACCAGAAAAATATTGATCAGGCTGGCGAGGGCGAGCAGGGTGCGGTTGAACATCAGGTCTCGCCGCCACGCGCGTTCCCGCACTGCGGCATCGCGGCTCTCGGCGCGCATCAGCGAACTTACGGATTGCCGCAGCTCGTCCATTACTTTCTTGCCGTAATCCGTACGCACTATTCGAAGCGCCAGCTCCAGTGAGCCCTCCCCGTACAGGCGGAGCGTGGCGCTCATTACCGCCTGCCTGGCGGCAGACAACCGCCTCAGATCGTCGGTGGCCGCAGGTATCCCCTGCAATGGCACGCGCTCATAGCTCTGCTCGAGTTGATCGAGCACGGCTTCGATGCGGGTGATCGCCGGATCGAAGCGTTCCAGATACCGGCGGTCCTGCATCAACAGGAAGCCGCGCTGGGACGACTCGGCTTCCAGGACCAGAGTTAACAGCTGTTGTAACGCAGTCTGCCGCCACTGCGATGCCGCCGAAGCGGCCATGGCATCCCGCAGCCGTGCCTGCCCCGCCTCCGCGGTGCTCCACAGCGCAACGAGCAAAGCACTGATCAGGACGACAGGAATCCAAAGATAACGGCGACGAATGAACTGCGTCTCGAACTTTTCGATGGCCGCGCTGCTGAAAATGCGATCCATGTGGCGATCTTACGTGACTATCCGTCACCGGCGGGGCCACCCGCGGGCCGTTCATCCACGTCGGTGTCGTCTGACATTCGCTACCGGCGTCCGCCACTGCCCCACCGGACCTTCTGCTGCAAAGATACGGTCGAGCCAGTAGAGGAGAACGTCGATGACCCTGCTTTCAAGCTCAAGCCGTACCGGCCGTCAAGTGGTCAACCCCACGGCAGAGACCCCGCGCCGTGGCGCGAGTGATACGAGCCCGCAGTCCGGGCTTGAGGTGTCGACGATGAACCGTTCCGCTGCGGAGGGTCCGTTCAGGCTGACAGAGCTTCCTTTCAAGCAGGCTGCGCTTGCGCCGGTTGTGTCGGAAGAGACGATCCGGTTGCACCACGGCAAGCATCACGCCGGCTATGTCGAGAAGGCCAATGCCGAAGTCGCCCGACTCGGGATTTCCTCATCCAGTCCGCTGGCGATCATCCGCCATGCCCGGGAAGCTGCTGAGACCGATCTGTATCGAAACGCCGCCCAGGCCTGGAACCACGATTTCTACTGGCGCTCGCTCTCGGAGAAAGGCGGTGCGCCGGCTGGCGCGCTGCAAACAGCAATCAAGCACGCCTTCGAGTCGGTGCAAGGCTTGAATTCGGAACTGGTCGAGAAGGGTGCCGGACAGTTCGCGAGCGGTTGGCTTTGGCTCTGCGCCGATGACCAGGGCGAGCTGTCCATCGAGACGACCTCGAACGCGGATTCACCCGCATTCGACGGCACCACCTGTCTTCTCACGGTCGATGTATGGGAACACGCCTACTACCTCGACTACCAGAACGAACGCAAAAGTTATCTGAAAGAGATCATCGAGACACGGCTGAACTGGGACTTTGCGTCCAGCAACTACCAGACCGCGTCGCCCACCTGATTGGAGTCAAGAATGACAAATTTCGCAAACAGATCGGCATTGCCGGCCGCAGTCGCCTTCATGATGGTGGGCTGCGCCTCGACCCCGGTGGAAACCGTCGAACGGGTGGCAGAAGCGCGCACGCTGGTGCAGCAGGCGGAAGCCGCTGGCGCTGCCGAGCACGCAAGCGACGCCCTTAGCCGTGCGCGCGACAACCTGCAGCAGGCTGCCGTCAGACAGGACAACAACCGACCCAAGGAAGCGCTGCGCCCGGCCGAGAAGGCTGTAGTGGACGCTGAACTTGCGCTCGCGGCGACGCGAGCGGCAAAGGCCCAGAAGGCGGAGGCAGAGCTACGCAGCAGCGTTGATGCCTTGCGTCGCGAATCAAGGAGAACACCATGAGGATTGTCAATTCAGCCGTCGCCGTCGCCGTAGCGCTTGCGCTCGGCGCCTGTGCCAGCACGCCCACGAGCATCCCGCAGTTGGAGGCAGCCCGCGACGCCGTGAACCGGGTCGAGATGATGCCCGATGCGGCACAGCTGGCTGGCAAAGAGCTCGAAGCTGCGCGTAACAGCCTGAGTGTTGCGAATGAGGCAGCAAAGTCGCGTGCTCCGCGCGACGAAGTGGAGCATCTCGCCTATCTCGCACAACGCCGCGCACAGATTGCCGAAGCGCAACTGAACGCAGGCCGCTCCCAGCAGAACATCGAGCGGGCGCAGGGCGAACGGGACGCTGTGCTGATTGACGCGCGCGAGCGCGAGGCGGCGGCATCGATGCAGCGCGCCAACAACGCGGAGCTGCTCGCGGCCGCGCGCGGTGCCGAGGCAAATCGCACGCAGCAGGAGCTCGATGCGGCGCGGCAGGAAATCGTGCAGCTCAAGGACGCCGTGCCGACCGATCGCGGCATGGTCCTTACACTTGGCGACGTGCTGTTCGATACGGCTTCGGCAACCTTGAAGCCGGGTGCGGATCTGTCGCTCTCGCGCGTTGCAGATTTCCTTCTCAGCAACCGCGATACGCGGGTTGTCATCGAGGGTCACACGGACAGTGTCGGCGCGGACATGTACAACCAGCAGCTTTCCGCGCTACGCGCACGCGCCGCTGCAGACCAGCTGCTTGCCCGGGGCATCGAGCGAAGCCGGATAGAGTCAACGGGTCTCGGCGAGGCGTATCCCGTCGCCAACAACGGCACGGCCGCTGGCCGGCAGCAGAATCGGCGCGTGGAACTCGTGTTCTCGGATATCGCCGGACAGTTCGCGAAGCCGGGTCGTCAACCCTGACGCTGACAGGAAGGGAGACGGAGTCCGGGCATGAACGCAAGAATCACCGTTGTGCTGGCGGCACGCACAGACCCTGCACGCGAGACGGCTCAAGACATGCGTCGGGACGAGTAATTCGCGATGACGACCGAAAAAAGCGCACGACAACCCGACCGGGCGGAGGCTGATCTGCAGGCGCGCCTCCGCAAGGTCGAGCAATCGATCCTCGATCTCGAGGCGGAGATGCGGGCTGCCGACGAGAGCATGACCGCACCTACGCCTGGGCGGGTCGCCGAACGCTTGCAGCTGGCTCATATCGAACGCGACGCGCTCCAAGACGCGCTCGGCGTGCGGCCGCCGCCAAGCTAGCCGCTTTCGGACCCCATCGGCTGCAAATCAATCTGTGCCAGCACCAGTCGTGCATCGTCTGGCGCTGGCGCGGTGCGCAGCCCGAGAAAGTGCAGCAGGCGGATCATCCGCTGATTGCCGGCGAGCACCGTGCCGTACAAGCGGGCAACGTCATGCTGCGCCGCATAGTCGAACAGGATGCGCGTGATCTCGCTGCCGACGCCGCGGTTCTGCCACGCATCGGTGACCGTGACGGCGAATTCTGCCGGCCGCCTCGTTCCGGTTGTCGGTGGGTCGCAGGCGTAGCGGGCAACGGCGATGAACTGCTCGCCCGCCTCGCTGTCGACGGTGGCGACAAAGGCCATCGTCTGATTGTAGTCGACGGTCACCAGCTGTCGCAGCTCCGCTGCGCCTGGCGGCTTGCGGCGGTACATGACCCGGTCGTACAGGGTTTCTGCCGAAAGCGACCGCACAAATTGCAGCTCGCGCTGTTCGTCTTCGGTGCGGATCGGACGCACTTTATAAGGTGCGCCGTCCCGGCTCAGCCGCTCGTACGTCCACCGTGTCGCGTCCATGGATTCACCAGGACGCGAGGACCGGACTAATCGTCCCGCACGCCGGGCGGCGTCGGTGCGGCTACCGCTTGCGGCGAATCAGTGACCCGAACAGCGGGCTTGATGGGCGCTCTGACGGGTTTGGGACGCGGCATGGCCTGCGGCTTGGGCAGGAGCCGCTTCGGCGCGACCGGCTTTGCCCTGCGAGGCTTGGCCTTCGTTTTTCGCGCCGGGGTCTTGGTGGCTTTGGCCTTGGCCTTCGGCTTGGCCTTCCCTTTCGGCTTGGTAGCCACCTTCTTGGCTGCAGACTTCTTGGCGTCGTCTTTCGCAACTTCCTTCGCCGCTTTCTTCGCCGCCTTGCGGGCGGCCTTCAGCTGCTTGCGCGCGAGCTTCCAGCGCTGGCGCGCTTCTTCGGCGGCTTCCCGGGCGGATTCGATCAGCGACTGTCCGGCGGCAACGGCGCTGGACAAGCGGCTCTTTGCGGGGCGGGTGGCATTCTTCATCAAAGGCTCCCTGTCTGGATGTCATTCGGCACACAAGTGTAAGCCGATCTGAGCCGGCGGCGTAACCGCAGCTTTATACTCTGCGGGTGCAGACCCTGAAGGTTGAACTCGGCGCCCGCTCTTACCCGATCCTGATTGGCCCGGGGGCCCTGAGCCGCGTCGAGCTGCTGCACGAGCACGTCGCGGCGCAGGACCTTCTGCTGGTCAGCAACGTGATCGTCGAGCCACTGTACGCCGAGCGGTTGCGGGTGGCGCTGGCCGCCAGCGGGCCGCGCCGCATCGTCGACGTGCTGCTGCCCGATGGCGAGGCGCACAAGACCCTCACCACCGTCAGCCGGATTCTGGATGTAGCCGTCGCCAACCGGTTTGGCCGGGACGCCTGCGTGCTGGCGCTCGGCGGCGGGGTGGTTGGCGACATGGCGGGATTCGCCGCTGCCTGCTACCAGCGAGGCGTGGACTTCGTGCAGCTGCCCACCACGCTGCTTGCACAGGTCGACTCTTCGGTTGGCGGCAAGACCGGCGTCAATCATCCGGGCGGCAAGAATCTCATCGGCGCGTTCCACCAGCCGAGCGCAGTGATCGCCGATACCGACACCCTGCAGACGCTGCCGGTGCGCGAGTTGCGTGCCGGGCTCGCTGAAGTGATCAAGTACGGTCTGATCAACGATGCGAAGTTTTTCGAGTGGCTCGAGGATTCGATCGAGAAGCTCATGGCTCGCGACGCCGACGCGCTCGCCCATGCCATCCGTCGCTCCTGCGAGATCAAAGCGGCGATCGTCGCGCGCGACGAGCGCGAAAGCGGTGAACGCGCGTTGCTCAATCTGGGCCACACGTTTGGTCACGCGATCGAAGCCGCGACGCAATACCAGACCTGGCTGCATGGTGAGGCGGTCGGGGCTGGCATGCTGATGGCCGCGACGATGTCGCATCGTAGCGGTCTGCTCGACTCCGTCAGTTACGAGCGCATAGCGCGGCTGCTCGCGCGCGCCGGATTTCGCAGCGAGGCCCGTGAAGTGCCAGGCAAAGCAGCGCTTGAACTGATGCGCCTGGACAAGAAAGTGCAGGCGGGCCGGATGCGTTTCGTGCTGTTGAGTGGCATCGGCCGCAGCCTCGTCACGGCGGATTATCGCGAGGATGCACTCGAGAACACCCTCAACGAGCACTTCGGCTAATTCGCCCTCAGTTGCCGACTACGCCGAACACCCGGCGTAGCAAGCGGTTCGCCTGGCCCAGCGGATTGTTGCGAATGGCGGCCTGTTCCTTCGCCATCATCAGGAACAGACCATCGAGCGTTTTCCAGCGGACGTAGGACTCGATGGTCGCATCGTACTTCTGCGCGAGCCCGACTTTGGCAGTCGCCTTGCCGATGATGGGTCCGAACCGGCCAGCCAGGGCATGAAGCGAGTCATGGACATGGAATGGGCGCATGGACTGCTCGACACCACCGCAGGCGTTCTCTTCTGGACAGCACCCGATACGAGGCGCATAACGTAACCATGACCCGTAGCGAACTACCGCAGCTGCTGCGCCGACTGCACACCGAACTCGAACACGCACAGACCCTCGATCCGGAATCGAAGCGATTGTTGGGGGTGCTCGCCGACGATCTGTCGCGGCTCGACTCCCACGCTTCGACAGCCCGCGACGTCGCCGCGAAATTCGAGGCCAATCATCCGGACCTGGCCGCTACGCTGCGACAGATCGCCGATACGTTCGTCAAGGCGGGGATGTAGCGGCCCCGGCCTGCCGCAAACGACGCCGGCATCACATTCCGGGGCGCGAACAGCCTCTACGATACCCGCATGTTCCGGGCCCTGATTGCGCTCTCATTGCTGCTGACGGCGCTGCTGGCGGGGCAGACCGCGGCGTGCAGGTGCGGGTGATCGTCGACGGCGAGATGGCGATCACCGGCGAGCGCGACATGGCGGACGAGTACTTCGACTACGCTCACGCCTACAACTTTTGCGACCGCGACGCGCTGGTGATGGGTGCCGTAGTGCCGGCGATGCACGCCAGCTTCGAGCGCTTCTGGCTTAGTGACCTGTCGGCACCCGTCGAGTCGCTGGCCAACGACACGGTGCACGACTCGGAAGTGCAGCAGCTCTATCGCGAGCTGGGCGAGTACGCCGCCAACACCGCCAATTTCGCGCCCGAAGTGCGCGCCGCGATCGATGCGATCCCGGCCGCGTTTCCGCAAGTGGCGGCGGCGGGCTCAGCTCAGCGGCGCTGGAGGCGTTCCAGCAGCTGCGTTCGCGCGGGGTGCGGGTGCGCATCAGCACCAACTCGCTGGCTTCAACCGACAATCTGCAAGCCTTCAGTGGCTACCGCAAGCAGCGCGCGAGACTGATCGCGATGGGCATGGACGTGCGCGAGTATCAACCGGACCCGCAGATCCAGCAGCAGGTCATGCAGCGTTATGCGGCGATGCACGCCAAGTCGCTGGTCGTGGATCGGCGCCTGGCCTACATCGGCACCTACAACCTCGATCCGCGATCCGAGAATCTGAACACCGAAGTCGGTGTGATCATTCACGATGCGGCGCAGGCCGGTGCGGTCGCAGATGCCATCGAGACCGACATGCTGCCGGGCAACCGCTGGAGCGCGACCGACCGGCCCGATCGATTCGCCTCGTTCGGCAAGCGTCTCCGCGCCTGGCTGTGGTCGCTGTTGCCGCTTCGGCCGTTGCTATGACCACGCCGACCACCGACGAGCTGTTGATCTACCTGATCCTGTACGGCCTGCTGCCGCTGTGGGGCATCACGGGTTTCATCGACTGGATCCGCAGCTACTCGCATGCCGCTTCGCTGCCGGTGCGCGGGTCGCGGACGAAAAATGGTTCACCCATCTCTATACCAAGGGCAACACGGGCTGCGCCTCGATCATGATCATGCTTGACGACTTCCTGCGCGAAGGCCGCGCCAGGCCGGCCGAGACCGTGCTGTGCATGGTCCCCGCGAGCGGCCGCTTCAACGTGGCCTATCTGCACTTCACCGTGATGGATGGCTGATGGCCGAGTCCGTCGTGCTGGCGCGCCTGGTTCGATTTCGAGCGCCGGCTGCCGCTGCCACAGTTCCGCGCGCACCGATTTCTGCAATGGACGATCTGCGCCTTCTGCCGACGGTTCGTCAGCCCCGAGGCGAACCAGCTGATCCTGCGGCACTTTGCCACCGAGTCGAATCTGCTGAACTTCCTGCGCGACAACAGCAACGCTGCGAGCATCAAGCCGCTCGAGCTGTATCCGCGCAAGGTCGACGACATGCTCACGCATACGTTCGTCGACCATGACCAGGAGCTGTTCCGGATCATGCGCGAACTCGGCCCCTGGGATCACGCCTGCCCGCCGTCTCACGCAGGTGCTGGACTTCGAGACCTCGCATGCGCTGTTCATGTGCCTGTTCTGTTTTCTGCTGACCCGCGACGAGTATCGCGATGCGATCAACGGCTTCAATCTCGACCAGTCGATCGCAATCCGGATCGGCCAGCTAATTGGCGATCCGACACTCACGGAAATGGCCTACAACAAGTACCCGCACTACATGGTCGGGCCCTGGAACCTCGGGCAACGCTTCCTGATGCACGGTTACTTCACCGAGTACCTGCACGAACGGCTGGAGCAGTTCAGAAGTTCGCGTTCTGCGTCCCTTCCCCCGGCGTGACGAACAGCATCCGCGTCGGCTCCGACACCTTTGCGGTGTGCCAGAGGCCGCGCGGCCAAAGAGCAGCACGACCACCTCATCGCCAGCCGGGGGACGCTCCCAGCTGCTCCAGTCGCTCGAGAACTCGTAGCTTGAGATCAGCGCACGTCGAGCGTGGGTTGCAGCACGGCCGGCAGAGGCTGGTTCATGGTGGTCTCGTCGGAACTCCCGCGACCCGTGCTGCATACTGCGCAAAACCTGTTGGTGCCCGACCGAGCAGCAACTCGAGCACCAACGGGTTGCCGAGCATGCCGTGCTGGTCGTAGTGCTCGTTCATGAGCGCCATCTGCTCGACCCGATCCGCCGAGGCACCTGCTTTGGCGGCCCGTTCTCGCATCGTGGCCAATGGCAGCGGCTGCGCTTCAACCCGACGCCCAAGCACCCGTGTCAGCGTCGCGGCCATATCGGTCTGCGACAGCGCTTCTGGCCCCGCGAGCTCGTAGGTGCCGTAGCGCCAGCGCGGTTCCGTGACGACCATTGCCGCCGCTGCGGCCACATCTGCAAGATCCACGACGTTGAAGCGCACCTCGGTGCTGAACGGCATGGCGTGTACGCCAGTGGCGCGAATGGCGGGCAGCAGTGGCTCGAGGTGCTGCATGTATCGGGCCGGCTGCACGATCGTGAACGGCAGCGGCCCGTTCACGATGATCTCCTCGACTTCGAGCTTCAATCGATGATGGCGAATGTCGCGGCAGACCGGGTGCAATACAGAGTAATAGACAAAATGCTCACAGCCCGCTTGTTTCGCCGCGTCGTAGAACGAAGTGGCCATCGCCACTTCGTCCGCGTGCATCGGCGGGCCGATGTAGATCACGGTGTCGCAACCCTTTGCGGCTGCGCGTAAAGACGCTGCATCCTGCAGGTCGCCGATGGCGCAGTCCGTCGCACCGAGTGCAAGCAGCGCTTGCGACTGTGCGCCTTGCCGGACCAGTGCCCGCACATCTTGTCCCTGCGCGACCAGGGCGCGCAGCACTTCGCGACCGGTGCGCCCATTCGCGGCGCCGAGTAGCGTCTGCACCGGCACTAACCCTCCAACAACTGCCGCATGCGTTCCGCATCCGGCGACGCACCGTCGACGTCGCGCCAGATATGCCAGCGGCCGTCGGTGCGGCGGCACAGCAGCGCAACGCGCGACACGCGTTCCACCGGCGCATCGCCCTCGCGCGCGCGCTCGCGGGTGGCCACGTCGAATATGATCCAGCCCAGATCGCCGCTGTGCTGCACGTCGGTCACGCCATTGCGTACGCGTCGCGCATGCACAGGGGGAAACGCGCTGAGCAGGGCAAGAATCCGCTCGCGTCCCGCCACGCGCGGTCGGCCCGCGGAGAGAATCTCGCCGTCCGGTTCGTAGAGCGCCGCCATCGCCGCCCAGTCCGAGGCTTCGAACGCTGCGGTCAAGCGCTCGGCAATTTCTTCGAGACTGGCAGAACCGGTAGTGCTCATGCGTTTCACGTTATCGGCGCGCGGCGGCGGGCGCAAGATGCAGCCACTGCACGGTGTCATACAAAGAATGCATTGGACCTGCACGCCAACCGAGGAGGACCCTGAACCGGTTCTGCCACACACGAAGAGCGATGCCTGCTGGTCAGCTTCTCGACACAGGGCCTTGGCGTCGTTTAGTTTTGACTGATGCAGTGACAGAGAGAATCATGAACCGCAGAGAGTCCATCGGTCTGATCGGTACCGGCGCACTGGGCATGGCGGCGCTGTCGCCAGCGGTCGGGGCGCGCTCGAAGCCAGCGCTGCTCGATCTCGACCCGGCCAATCCCGACCATCTGGCGCTGATTCATCGCAAGCTCGCGTGGGCGACGGGGGACACCGTGGGTTACTGGTGGCTCAAGGGCATTCGCTACGCCGCAGTGCCGCCCACCTATACGCCGTTCTGGAACATGCTGATCGCGAAGATTTTCAAGGTGCAGGACATCGATGCGGACACCTATGCGGTCACTTCGATCTCGACCACCTTCTATACGGATCTGAAGACGGGCGCGCTGCTCGAGACGTTCAACAACCCGATCACGGGCAAGGTCAACCAGATCCGTTACCCGGAACCAAAGGTCACCGTCGAACGTTTTGGTCGCAAGGGTGAGTTGAACCTGCCCTCGATTCCGGGCTCGACGGTCACGCACAATTCCGAACCGGGCCCGGCGTGGATCGTGGGCGACGATGTCTGGGTCCGCTCCGACATGGCGTTCCGCGCCGTGCCCGATGACCTGACCCGCAAGGCCTTTCAGGTCGAGGACTTCTCGACCTACTGGGGCTCGCTGAAGGAAGTCGCCAACCCGAAGATCGGGGCGGTGGCCACGGGCCAAGTATTCACCGACGTCCTGAACTTCCCGACCTGGCTCGAGATGGGCGATCGAAACGGCCACTACTTCAGCCGCTGCTTCGGCCGCAAGGTGTTCCGCCAGGAAGACATGCCAGCGGAGTGGCAGCGGCTGGTGGCCGAGCGCTACCCGGACCTCTCACGCAACGCGGCCGCGATGCTGTCGGGCTAGCGACGCCGCCCAGATTTTGCGACCCACGGTGAAGTTCCAGTACCTCCGCGCTGTCGGCTGCGCCGCATTTGCGCTGATGTCGATGCAGGCGCTGGCGTCCGACGCGCCGACCTCCACTGGTATCGCGCCGGATCAGCTTGCTGACATTCCGTTCTGGTCGACGAGCGCCATTATCTATGGCCGGGGCGTCACAACCGAAGCCGAGGGCATCGAAATGGTCGCGACCACGCGGGGCGAGCTGATCGACGCCTGGGGCACCGTGCGCATGACCCGCGCGGGCATGAGCATTGCAGGTCTGAATCGCGATACCGCGCTGCTCAGCGTGCAGGCGCCGAGCGGTCACGATTCCTGCCGGATGTTCATCACGCTGCCGTCGCGCGGCACACGCTTTGAACCCTCGGAGTTCGAGCAGCGGCGTGCCGAACTGCGGCGGCGCCACACCGTGCGCGCCATTGCAGAGACGGATTCGGACGGCAAGCTGCACGTCAGGCGGCTGGACTGATAAGGAGAGACTGAAGATGAAAGAACCCCATGACGACCTGCCGCGCTCCCCTCGACGGCGGCAACTGCTGACCACCGCCACCGTGGGCGCGGCCGCTGCGGCGCTCGGATCAACGCTGCCGGCGGCGGCGGCGACCGGCGCTTCGCCAGGCGCGAATAACGTCAGCGTTCCAGCCGACGGCAAGTACGCGACGGTGCCGCTGCGCAAGGAGACGCTGCGCGTCGCGATCGAAGTCCCGGGCATCGAGACCGAGGCGCTCGGCCGCAAGGCAAAGCAGTACGGCTGCTACATCTCCTTCGGCACTTACGCGCGTGACAAGGACTGGCCCGGTCACCTGCTGCTGAACGGCGTACTGATCGCGCCGGACGGCAACGTGGTCGCGAACCACTGGAAGACCAACAACAGTCGCGGCTTCCTGCCGAACTGGGACATGTTCACGACATCAATCTATGACGTGCTCGATCGTTACCGCGAGATGTACGGCGAGGATGCCGTGCTGCCGATCGCGCGCACCGACATCGGCAACATCTCCTGCTCGATCACTCCCGGGCAGGTGGACGTGATGCGGGCGCATGCCATGAAGGGCCTCGAGATCCGCTTGAGTTCTTCATCGGGCGGCTACAGCCTCGAGGATGCGCAGATGATCTCCCGCTACAACCGCATCTGGACCGTGGTCTGCAACCAGTCGATCTCACCGCAGCATCCGGGGTTTCCGGAGTACGCCGGTTCGGGCGATACGGCGATCTTCTCGCCCGACGGACGGGTCGCCTCGCGGGCGAAGTCCTTCAACGAAGAGTTCGTCACGGCCACCATCCCGATCGCGCAGTTCCGGCAGACGCGCGCGATTCCTGACGTGCCGATCGAGATGCTGATGCCCGTGTACTCGAAGTACGTGCCACGCCACGGACCGAACCTGCAGGCCTCCTACGTGCCGAAGGATTCGCAGGATGCCTCCCGACACGTCAGGAGCAAACGCAATTGGTAGCAGACCATCGCGCTGGGCTTCTGATGCGAACGACCCTCATTGCGGCGATCGTCCTCAGCCTGGCGCTGAATGCCTTGCTGGCGTTCAGGGTGTGGACCGGGTCGTCGGCGACGCAGGCGAGCAACTCGACCGGCGAGATGCTCGTGATGCGCACCCCTGGCGGGCTGCTGGAAGTCAGCACGATCCGCGCCGAGGAGCGCTTCGACTCCACCACCAGCCACACGGTGCTCGGTGTGTCCGTCGGCCGGACCGTGGCGCAGATCCGCGTGCCGACGGTGTACCGCTATCACATTCCGCTGGCGAAGGAATGGAACGTCCGGCTGTCAGGCAACACCCTGGTTGTGCTCGCCCCGCCCGTGCGACCTTCGCTGCCGGTCGCGATAGACACCGGCAGACTCGAATCGTTCTCGAGTGGGATCTGGTCGCCGATCACCGGCGCGGATGCCGTCGCATCGCTGCAGACGTCCATCACGGCGAGACTCGCTGAAAAGGCGAAGTCGGAGCGACTCGTCCTGGTGCAGCGCGAAGCGGCGCGGCAGACCGTCGAGGAGTTCGTCGGCAAATGGATCGTCGGCCAGACGCGCTGGAAGGACCTCGACCGGCCCAATGTGTTCGTGTTCTTCGAGGATGAGCCGCTGGGACAGCGAGCCGCGTCGCTGTTGCTGGAAGCCAGTTGAGCGACGTCGGCGCCGCTGCAACGCCCCGTATACTGCACCGGTGACCACTCCGCTTGCTCCTTATGCTGCGCATGATGCCGACAGCCGCGGCCGCCGCCACCTTGAGCCGCCGCCCGAAGAGCGCGGCGAGTTCCAGCGCGACCGCGACCGCATCATCCACAGCAACGCGTTCCGCCGGCTCACCTACAAGACCCAGGTGTTCGTGAACCATGAGGGCGACCTGTACCGCACCCGCGTCACGCACTCCATCGAGGTCGCGCAGATCGGCCGCACGATCGCGCGCGGGCTCGCGCTCAATGAAGATCTGACCGAGGCGATCTGTCTCGCGCACGATCTCGGCCACACACCGTTCGGCCATGCGGGGCAGGACGCGCTCAATGACTGCATGCGCGACTACGGCGGCTTCGAGCACAACCTGCAGTCGCTGCGCGTGGTCGACGAGCTCGAAGAGCGCTACGCCGCGTTCAATGGCCTGAACCTGACCTTCGAGACCCGCGAGGGCGTGCTCAAGCATTGCTCCGCTATCAACGCGCGGCAACTCGGCGAACTCGGCGAGCGCTTTCTGAACCGCACCCAGCCCTCACTCGAAGCGCAGCTGGCGAACCTCGCCGATGAGATCGCCTACAACAACCACGACGTCGACGATGGCCTGCGCTCCGGGCTCATCGCCATCACCGATCTCGCCGCCGCGCCGCTGTTCGAGCGCCAGCACGAAGCCGTGCGCGCGCAGTACCCGGAGCTGGCGGCGCAGACGCCGCTCAACCGCCGACTGATCCACGAGACGATCCGGCGCATGATCAACCATGTGGTGCTCGACATGCTCGCCACCAGCCGCGCGAATCTCGCTGCGGCAAAACCGCACGACCTTAACGCCGTGCGCGCCCAGGGCCGTGCGCTGATCGGCATGAGCGACGCCGTGCACGCCGAGCATCGGCAGCTCAAGCGCACGCTGAGCGAACGGCTGTACCGTCACCCGCGCGTGCTCGAGATGCACACCCGCTCGCGTGCGGTCGTGCAGCAGCTGTTCGACGCGTACTTCGGCGACCTTGCGCTGCTACCCGACGAGCATCAGAGCCACGCCGAGCGTGCTGAGGCCGCCAGCGGCACCAGTGGCCGCGCCCGCGCGGTCGCGGATTACATCGCCGGCATGACAGACCGGTATGCGCTGCAGGAACACGCCCGACTGGGACTGAGCGACGCAACCTGAAAAGAACATTCTCCCACGCGCTGTTCGATGGACCGGTCGATGTGATCGGCGATGTGCATGGAGAGCTTGAGGCGCTGCAACGTCTGGTGCAGCGCCTCGGTTACGACCGGCATGGCGAGCATCGCTTCGGGCGACGACTGGTGTTTGTCGGTGACCTGTGCGACCGGGGGCCTGACAGTCCGGGCGTACTGCGCTGGGTCCAGGACCTGTGCATGCGCGGTCTCGCGCAGACGGTGCTCGGCAATCACGAGCTGAACATCCTGCGCCGCCAGCGCAAGCACGGCAACGACTGGTTCTTCGATGATGCCGGCACGGCGAGAGATCGCGAGTTCGCCGACGTCATCGAGTTCCTGGAGTCGATCCCCGTGGCGCTCGAGCGGGCGGATCTCCGGGTCGTGCACGCGTGCTGGGACGAGGCGTCCTTAGCGCGCAGCGCCACCGGCACGGGCTCCGTCCTGCAACGGTTCGAGCATCATGAGGCCGCAGTGCTTGCGATCGCAGAGCAGAACGGGCTCACCGCTGCCGCCGACGAGGAACTCGCGCGCCATCGCACCGCGCTTGCTGACCCGATGCGTGTTCCGCCGCTGTGTCTGGCGTTGGCGAAGCACGAGGCGTTCACGCAGATGGGCAATCCGCTGCGGGTGCTCACCTCGGGCGTGGAACAGGTCGCGACGGCGCCGTTCCATGCGGGTGGCAAGTGGCGCATGGTCGAGCGGGTGCCCTGGTGGCAGGCGTACCCCGCCGCGACGCCGGTGATCTTCGGCCACTACTGGCGATGGTGGAACCCTGCGGCCCACATACTTTTGAGCAAGGGCGAGGTGCCGCTGTTCCGGGACGTTGCGCCCGCCGACTGGTTGCCGACTGCGCAGGGTCGGCAGGCGTTCTGCATCGACTACAGCGTCGGCGCCCGCTACGTCGAGCGCCGACAGCGACCGCAGGGACCGTTCGAGGGTCGACTCGCCGCGATGCGCTGGCCGGAACGGGAACTGGTGTTTGATGCCTAGCGAACGGTGAAGGAGTCGGTTCCGGCAGACGCGGCGTGACCGTCGGCGACTGTTCGGCTGCAGCTCTCACTTCGCTTCCGCTCCTCGCGAGAGACCCCGTCAGAACCGGTAGGTGTAGCTGAGATCGACCGTCAGCGGGTTGATCGGATAGCGCACGGCGGTGTTGTTCAGCCCGAAGTTGATGGTGATGTAGTGCGCTTGCTCGTCGAGGATGTTGCTGCCGTTGAGCGCGAACTGATGCTTGCGATCCGCGCTCAGCAGAACGGCGCGGGCATTGGCCACGGTGAAGGCATCGGTGAGGTTGACCGGATTGTCGCGATGGCCGCTGGTGTTGTAGTACTCGCTCTGTGCGCGGACATCGGCGGTCAGGGTCAGGTTGCCCCACGACTTGACCGGCACGGTGTAGTCCGCGCCGACGGTGATCACGTAATCCGATACGCCGGCCACCGCTTCGCTGAGCAGGATCCCGGTCGGCGGCTGATTGCCAACGTCGGTCCATTCGGCGTCCTGCAGGGTGAAGGCCAGCCGACCGACAAAACGATCGGTCGGCGCCCAGGTGGCCTCGACCTCGAGGCCATAGAGCTGGATCTCGCCCTCATTGCTCTGTCGCACCACGCCGCCGGCCAGAATCTGGCCAATCGCGAGATTGGTGGTCTCCTGCAGGAACAAGGCGGTATTCAGCCGCAGGTTGCCGAACAGTTCTGCCTTCACGCCGAGCTCGAAAGTGTCGTTCTCTTCTTCGCCCAATACATTGGTGATGGCGAGCGCATTGGCGCCGGCATCGTAGGTGCCACTCTTGTAACCCTGCGAGAAGGTGGCGTAAGCCAGCACGTCTTCGCTGGCCTGCCATTCGATACCGGCCTTGCCGGTGAACTTGTCGAAATCTTCATCCGACAGGAACGGTGTGGTTGCCGTGGCGAAAGGACCCGCCTCCTTGGCTCCCGACAGCTTCTAACTGCCCGGCGGTGAAGTCCACCGCCCAGGCATCGTCGATCTCCGAATAGGCTGTCAACGACTTCAGGCTGATGTCCCCGAACTCGTACTCGATGACCAGATCGCCGCCGAGCGTATCGCTCTCCGAAAAGGCTTCCAGGGACCGCCCCGCCCCGCCCCGCGCAAACTGATCGTCGCGGGACAGCGCGTTCGCGGCGGTGGTCAGCACGATGGGTTGGCCGCTTTGGCCGTCGCTGTCGTTCTTGGTGGCATAAACCGAGGCGTCTATAACCATCGCGTCGTTGGGCCGGACCCGAAGGGCGGCGGTGACGCCCTGGAAGTCGCTCTTGGTCACGTCCCTGCCGCTGACCACATCGTCGAAATAGCCTTCGCCCTGATCGCGCACATAGCCCGCCAACGACACCGCAACCGTGTCCGATAGCGGCGCGTAGATGCTGGCCCGCGCCGAGTAGGTATCGAAGTTGCCGAGCCCCAGCGTGACGCCGCCCGAGAGCGCATCACGCGGATCCGGCCGTTTGGTGACGATGTTGATGGCGCCAGCCAGTGTGTTGCGGCCGAACAGCGTGCCTTGGGGCCCGCGCAGAATCTCGATCCGCTCGATATCGGCGAGTTGCAGATTTCCGGCCGCCATCCGACGGTACACGTTGTTCTGATACAGACCGACGCCCGGCTCGGAGAACAGGAACGCGCCGCCGGCCTCCGTGCTGCCGCGCAGGTTGATGTTCAGCGCGTTGGAGCTTGCAACGTTGTTGACGACTCTGAGCGAGGGCGCGAACACGTCGATGTCGGTGACGCTGTCGATCTGGAACCGCTCCAGGTCCTCGGCCGTGTAGGCAGTGATCGCGACCGGCACACGTTGCAGCGAAGACTCGCGCCGCTCCGCGGTGACCGTCACCTCCTCGAGCTGCGCCGCCGCGGGCAGAGAAGCCCCCAGAAGGCCTGCGGCACAGGAAGCGACGACGGCAACGCGGAAACGTGTCATGCGGATCTCCAAAGGGGTTACAGCGGCGAACTCTACCGCAATTCCATTCAGGCGCCAGCGCAGTCGCGGACTACATCACCGGCATCACAGACCGGTATGCTCTGCAGGGACACGCCCGACTGAGATTCAGCGATGCAACCCAAAAAGAACATCCCCCCGCGCGAACGGCTGATCTTCGCCCTCGACGTGCCCGATGCCGATGCTGCCCGCGCGCTGGTCGAGCGGCTGGGCGACTCCGTCGAGTTCTACAAGATCGGCCTCGAGCTGTGCATGGCTGGCGGCTACTTCGAACTGCTCGACTGGCTGGTCGCGCGCAACAAGAAAGTGTTCG